>Ga0209489_102647_pt1 | contig 36081 bp, 21 predicted proteins | sample SiratrowhiteBW_FD_187527 | JGI IMG/M metagenome (GOLD analysis project Ga0209489, IMG submission 187527) | Root nodule microbial communities of legume samples collected from California, USA - Siratro white BW (SPAdes) (version 2) | ecosystem: Host-associated > Plants > Roots > Nodule | place... | reverse complement strand
AAACATTAAATACTCAAATTATGTCTAAATATATAATAATATTTAAAATTAATAAATATTTTAAAGTAATATTATTTCTGTATTTTCTAAAACATGAGTACAAATATAATATATACAACTAATTAAACATATAAAGCAAAAAAACATAATATAATATAAAACTAACTAACATATGAAGCAAAAAATTTATAACTGTAATCGATTATCAAAGTAGGATAATCGATTATAGTTATAAAATATAACTACATACAAAATACACCATATACTACCACGCTTACCTTGCTGCACTCTACTTCCGGCACCACCACCACGCTTCTCGCACCACCACCAACGCACCAGAACAGCCCTTCCTGCACCAGCAGAAGCACCACAAACACAAACAGTGCTTCCTACACCACCAACACCTCTACGTCCACACCAGAACAAGCACAACTTCCTGCACCAGCACCCACTAGTTCCAGCAGCAAGGAGGCTTCCAACACCAATACCCAGTGCTTTCGCCTATGAAGAAAGCCACTTATAATTTTCACTCCACTGGATGCAATGCAGAGACAATTTATAAGCAAAGATTCAAATACAAATTCATTTGAAATTTTCAAAGCTGACAAGCTAGCTTCTTGAGACTCTATCACGTTATCAGTTTTTTTTGCATGTGAAACCACAGTGAAGGAGTGAGTGAACGAGGAGGGCAAAAAAGTAAATGAATAAAAATGATGTGACTTTCTCTTCAAATCTCTTCGTTTCTGCGAGACGGTATTCAACTTTGCCCCCGCATTTCTTCGCTCCCATTTCTCTTCAAATTAGCAGAAGCAAACAGATATACTTCCCACATATCCGTCTTCTGCTACAGTCGAACTGTGGATGCAAACACAGTGTAAAAGTGAAGGGAAAAATTGTTTGTAACTAGTTAAAAATGTTCAAATTATTGTATCTATTTTTTATTTAATGATATCAATAATAATTACAAAATTGTTAATAACAAATAAAATCATCTTACTGTTTTTCTCATTTTTATTCTTTTTCAAATCATCTCCACAATTTTATTTTTCACACTACTTTCTTTTTTCTTTTGTATATCCAGCTTTTCTTTCCTTTAGTACTCTAAATTTCTTTTGCGCAATCCAAATAAAGTATGCATTAGTGTCTTTTCATGACCTAAAAATCATGCAATCTGCTGTCAAAACTATCCTGCTGATTCTCCTTTTTTTTGGGAATAGATACTTCAGACTGATATCTCCTCGTGTACACTCCTTTGAGAATTAATTATATAGACAAAATTGTATTTTCAGCAAAAACAAAGCATCAACATCATCACAGAAAAAAATCAATAAAATAATTTAGCAAGTCATAAAACACTATCTCAACAGGAATCGTAAACCACCACTGAACAGTGAGATTTCAATAAATGTTCCCAGCGGGGCATAAATTGAGTTTGGCATTGCTTGCGGGCTCCTCGGCAGCACTGGTCCTCTTTCGGGGGAGGGCAGAAGTGAAGAGCATACATTTCCTTTTTCTCACAGCAGCAAAGCCTTATTTTTTTGCCTTGGCAAATCTGAGGCAACGATATTTTTCACCACTTACAGTAATTTCAAGAGCTCCATCTTGGTTATCTTGATTTGACGCAGTTCCCATCAAAACACTTTTCTCTTTCTCCAGATTGTCTCTCTCCATCTTCAGCCTTGCTTCTTGACGGGCAATCTCAGCCTGGAACATTCAAACGTTGAGGACAATGAGGATGTCTGATTTTTTGTTCTTTAATAGCAGGGTCATAAATGGAAATTTCATACAATGGATATATGTTTGGTATGGAAATATTGTTAGAATATTCAGTCAATTTCAATACTTCTTATTTCATATTCCCAAATACAGCAATATTATGCTTAACGAATAATGTACCACACATCTTTACAAAAAGTAAAATAGGTCACGAATGATATAGCACAAATCTTCACGAAAAATAAATTCGGTCCTAGGAACGTGTGTGAAACATGTTATCAGTCATAAAGAAAAAATAAAAAGAAGTAAAATTTGAGAGAAATGGGTAATCAGTAGATACCTCACGACGAGAAAGATCGGCCTTCCAAGCAGCTTCACGTTCCGCAACCTCACGTTCACGCTCTTCAATGTAACTTTGCATCTCTCTGTCCTTCATGATCCTATCCTGAATATCAGCATCCAATGCTTCCTGCAACTCCTGGACAAACTTATCTACCACTGCCTTTATTCGGAGAGACATCTTGTGCTAAAACCCCAACCTGAGAAGACACAAATCCAAAATAATCTTACTATATCCAATTCCTCACTTTCATAGATCGAATTCGCTTACACATTAGGTCAGCTCATTTTTCAAAGATTTTTTTTTAGCTTTGCTAGATAGTAAAAGCCCATCATGTCCTTAAAATTAATCCAAACTACACATTTTTTTTTATATAATTGAAAGGGAGTGAGAATTTAGAAGACGTACCTCAACGCCGTCGTCTTTGGAGATGTTACTGATATATTATTCTCTTACTTAAGTCTGACATATGCTCCTTGGGTTTGGTTTCCTGTTACGACTGTGAAGCCATCACATATCAATTCAGCACTGTGAGATGAAACCACACGCTAGAGGAGAACGAATGCGTGAACCAAGTTGAAAACACATTTTGCGTCTTAAACTCCTGTTTGAATAATGAGGAGAAGGACTTTCCCATGCTGTGCCCCACAAATGGATGGAAATTTTACCTATGGCAGAACTTTGGTACAATACTAAGTTCCATACAGCAACACAATTAACTCCTCTTGAAGCACTTTACGGGTATCCAGCTCCTATTCCTATGAGGGCTCAAACTCAACAATCTTTGGTAGAGGTTATTAACTACAATACGAAAACAAGAGACGCGATTTCAAGACTGCTGCAAATCAACTTGAACAAAACACAGAATAGAATGAAGCCATTATGCAGATTTAAACAACCAAAAAAGTCTTATCTTATCCTACTAAAAAAGATCCGATACATGAAATGTACGACATCATTGGACTCAACAAAATAGCTTACCATTCTAAATAACTAAAAATTACTAAATTTCTTTCGAACTGTAACAATTAAAAAAAATCAAGACAAACGTGTGTGTTATTGACATAGCATTAGTACTACTTTATTTTTCATTTAACCTTTTAAAATCAATCCCTCACATTCTCAGCCACCTCAAGTTCCTATCAACAAAAAGGGCAAGTCCTAGCATCGCGGTTATCTTAAGCCTGCTCAAATTCATAAACAGTCTCTTTGCATATGCAACGCTTACGATTACCCTCCCACCGGGATAGCCTAGCTTTTTTTAATACATACTCAGAAATCACAACTACTAGAATTTATTTTCACACTTGGAAATTGAAGTTAAACTTACACAAGCATTTTTGTTTTTCCTTTCAACAACCTAATCTAAGATCTTAATATGCTAAATTGCAATTGCATTCCTCCTCAATCCCCTAAACTAGAGTTTGTGCTTCCCTCTAAAACACGAGGCACCTTGCGAATCCCCAAACCTAAATCAAAGGTGCTAAACTTCACCAGCAGCGTATATCGGTGTAACCGAAACCTAATATTGAAAATTCGAAAATGCTATTGCGCAAAGAGAGGAAGAAGAGAGGGAACCTGGGCACAGGAGAGTGAAGGTGCGGTGGTCCGCGACGGAAATAGCGGCCGCGAAGAGAGTGAAAACGAAATCTACGGAACAGTATTTCCTGGTTTCGTCGTCCCCTTTTATTTCTGGAAGTAAAACAAACATGAAGAAATAAATAAATAAATATAAGTCTAAGTCATAAATAAAAACGAAATGGAATTACATATATAAGAACTCACAACTATATTTTTGTAAAATTCATCTAGATTAAAATTTTTTATAACAAAACTATATTTATGAAATTTTATATTAATTTAGATTAATATTATTTTATACTTTTTTTACAGATCAAAATTGATTTAATATATACGTTTAAAAATATACTAAAATATAAATCATTTCATAATTGTTATTATAAATTTAATTTTGATAAAATTTAATATGAATAAAGATATATATAAAACTATAAATAATAATTGACTTAAAAGAATTATAATTATATAAAATCATTGAGACAAATATATTTAGTGAAACTTATATAAGTGTAGCTTTAATTTGCCCTTAGGCGTGTGTGTCTCAGTATCGAATTTGATAATTAAAATTTTCAAGTCTCTATAGGTATTACATATTTGCTGTGTTGTCTAACTTTGATATCCTATAAAAGAATTAATATTCAATTATTAATCATATAATATTTTAAGAAATTTATTAATTATGAGTTAATTATAAAATACTAATTAAAATTTTTATACATGTGTCTTATATTTGTTAGGGCACTTGTCATTTTTAATAGTATTTAATAAAAATTTAGTTCAAGTTTAAATTAAAAAAGAATATTATCTTGTTAAATTAAGACAAAAAAAAAAATCAATAGATGAAATGATTTTCTAACAAAAGAACATTGTAGCCCTCATACTTTATTGTGAATAGAAATGTGTATAATTAACAAAATTGGTATTTTGTCGGGTGGAAAATATATGTTTATAAATATAATTCTTTTTCAAATAATAAATAATTGACAATATAATTTGATATTTTATATAATTTTACTTAATTTATGGAATAACATAAATATTTCAAAATTGTATTAATTTTACATCGTGAATCAAAGATAGATTTGATAATACATTTTTCTCAATCTTCTCTAATGTTTTGAATATTTTTAATTTAATCTTATTTTTTTAAGAAAGTCTATTCCTTTGATAGCTACCATAATAGTTATATGTGTAATTCATTATTCATCGCATGCATTACTTTGCCAACAAATTAACTTTAAATGATGAATAAGGAAGTGCTTAAATATTAATAATTTTTTTTATAATTTATTTTAATGAATTATTATGGAAGCTGTTTTTTTGCTAATAAATGTATTTAATTTAAATGCTATGTGTTTAAGTCTAAAGTGGTATTAATTAATTTAAATGCTCCAGCTTGACTTGTTGGTATAAGATTAGCCATTAATAAAAAGTATCCAATTATCCTTCATATAGTTATATGTTTCTAACATAAGAATTTTCACATTGTGTGGTAGTTAAGATTGCTCCACTAAAAGGAAGTTGACTTTATAGCAAAAGACATATGTTATAAGAATTAATATATTATTTTGATATATTTCTATTTACTTGGGGACTACAAAATTTCGTGAAGCTTATAACTTATTTAATGAATTTTTCTTGATTTTTTAATTTTTAATAAAATTTAATCAATAAAAAGGTTAGAAAAAATGTGTTAAAGAATGTGCTTTTAGCACTATTATGATGTGAGTATGAGTTCGTATGTTTAGACAAGTTACTTACTATTATGATGATGTATTATGATGTGAGTAATGAGTTCATATTTTTAGACAAGTTACGTAAAAAGAATTTCACAAATTATTTTATTTATGAATTATTTTAACTTATGAAAAAAAATATTTTACACTCTTCACTTTTTATTTTTTCCTCCTATCCTAAAAGTTCTTATGAAGTCAAAACAATTTTTTTAAATGATTATAAGTTCATCTTTAATCACTTTTTTTTAGTTCTCAAACTTTCTCATGTAAAATTAAATTAGAATCCCATTATGAAAATCAAATACAAGGGTGTGTTTAATTTTGAGTTACATGTTATTATTAATGCAATTTTTTTCTTACTTTATGAATTCACAAAGGAGATGATGAAAATAAACATTCTGCTAATAAAATGGCAAAAGCAAGAGTATATTGCTTTATCCATTTTCATAACACTAAAAAACCACTAACTAAAAGTTAATAACATAAAATAAAACACCCCTCTAATTTATATCGGTTAATTTTTTTTAACCAGATTACATCTCTATCTATATATATAACTTTTTTTCATCGAATTGATCTACTTTAAGATAAAATAATATCATCTAAACGGATGATCCAACTTTAAACTTAAACTAAAGAACTCAAATATCAATTTAATGGTATAAACAAGTTTTATATCCTTAACCAGGTTTTAATGAAACTAAGAATGTGTGGTTAAGGTAATCGTTGTCGAAATTGACGTCATGGAGGCGTCAAGATCCAGTTGATGGTGGCTTTCAAACCCAAAATCATGATGAAACTCCCACAAAACATGTCACTACATATGAATTAGGAAGAAGCACACCATAGAAGTTGTCTGTAGTTGGATATACAGAACAATAACTGTTTATATTCTTTCAAAGCCCTCCATATGGGAGTATTGTTCAATTATATGCATAGTTGACCTTTCTCATAAAATTATAAATAATATGATAAAAATTAAATGTAGTTATTTACATAGCTTTTTATATTATATTTTACATGAAACCCATCCAAAAAAGGAAAAACCCCCACTTCTCAGAACAAATAAGTCTTATATTATCAAAAAGAACAAAAACATCAATACTTATAACTTCAACAATTGAAAAAGAGTTTTAGTTACTCTTTTAAGTGATAGTTTTGCAATTATCACTCATTGAGTCATTGTTAAAATTTAAGATTTTTAACCTTGGTTTGAATTTGGTAATAGTGTATAGAATTATTGTTATATATATATATATATATATTTTGAAAATAATTATCATTTTTTTTCTAAATTTGTGTTATTGTAGAGATATATATGAAGGTACAAATCTTCATGATCAATTTCATAAGTTCATGAAAATAATAAATACAATCAATTTTAATATAATAAAATATATACTTTAAAATTATTCAAATACGCTCTAGCATATAATATCTTTTTCACAATGTAAACTAGATTTCAAAAGTTATCAAATGATAATAACACAAATCAAATTGGGTCATGTTGATCGTGATGTAGTATAATAAATGGTGGCACAAGTACAATGAATGTTTCCAATTATAGTGTGAGTCGTCCTCGTGATGGATACAAAGGTAAGAGAATCAGAGAACTTAAAAAAAAAAAAAAAAAAAAAAAAAAAAAAAAAAAAAAAAAAAAAAAATAAAAAAAAAAAAAAACAGCAATAAAAAAAACAAAAAACATAAAGATAAAGTGTTTGCTACAACTACATTTTATATAGTACGAATACCACATGATAATAATTTAAAAAATATTGTATAATATAAACAATAACAATTAAAAAATATTCATCATTATATATTTAATATTAATTAAAAAAATGTTAGCGAAAACGTTTGATGATGTTCTCCTTATAATTATTATAATTATTTTTGTATAATGCTATTAAAGATAATATTTTTTTAACATTTTTCAACTTTGGTATCTTATGAAAATTGTAAGAATATGGAATAGTGATACTTATTAAAATATTAATACCTTTTTATATATAATTCTTTTATGCATAAAGCTAATATATAATATCTTACATATTTTATCTCTCTCAATCATATCATATTTGTCCACCTCTCTTTATTTGACGTCATAATTTTGAATGCTCTCACTGTGAACCCTTTAGTGGGACTTAGTGTATCACATGCTTTACATCAATTTGTCAACAAAATTATAAAAATATTGATAGTTTTCATGACTTAAGCCATTTCGACATCAAATTATTGGACGGACTTTCCAATTCATGAGGTATTTTAGATCTCTCTCACCCACACACACATATATCATTAAATAAATAAAATATTTATTTTTCCTGGTTAGTTAATGCCTAGAAAGGGTGCATTTAGCTGAAGTTGGAGTTAGGTTCAGAAAAGGTTAGATTTTAATAATTCGGACAAATAAGAATTGGCCAAAGATCTCTATGGTACATTTTGTTACCATTTTTTAGTATTGTCCTTTTATTTTATTTTATTACTTACTATGGCATGTTTTGGCCATTTTGGTTTGGCCAAATGGTAATGTCTGTATCACTATTTTTTTTTTTCATACAAATTCCACTAAAAGATAGAATAAACATGACATTTGCTTATTGGGAGGAAAAACATTAAAATGAATTTCAAAGTTCCCCACTCAAATGAGATCCCTTCAATAAATTATGCATTCTGCAACTTGATTGATTCCACCTAGAATCCAGAAGAACCTTCTCAATGATGATGCTTTTAGTGACAACATATATTTATGGTTCTGTAGCCAAAGAAGAAAGAAAAAGAAGCCATCTTATGGCCATATTTTTAGTTTGAACTTCTTAAACCGAAAAGAAAATAATAATTGTGCATCTGCATGAAAACTTTTATAAACATAAGAATATATATATATATATATATATATATATATATATATATATATATATATATTCAATAATTACTTTATTAAATTTAATTAGCAAGTATATTATTTATATACTAACTAATATTTATGTAAAATATAAATTAAAAACAAAAGACAGGGAATTTGTAGAGTAGAGTGAAAAAGCACATTAAGATAACATAGTGACATCTCTTAAAAAAAGATTATAACATCCTTTCTGAATCAAACAACTATTTTCTTAAGTGATAAGAGGTCATGAAATAAAATAATAGATCAGATTTTCTATTTTGGGCAATTCAAGTCCTATTGTATACTTTTGTATAGCTTAACTTTGTAATATATTAATTGTGATTTAACAAAGAACTAAGCTGATGCACAAATATTAATATAGTATTAATTAAACTTATTTCAATTCTCATTTCAATAACAAAGAGTAAAAACTGGTTTTAAATTTATTCGAGAAAAAGATACATGGTAGTTTTTGACAAAACAATCACAAAGAAAAAAAGATGAAATATACGAAAAAAAATTAAAAAAGTATTTTAGACATATATTCAGTCATAAATAATTATATATTGGAAGTTTGTTAATTTTATTATAAATTCAATGAATGAATTGTGATTAAATGACAATATCCTGCATAATATTCATTCTGTAGGAATTGCTAGACTTAAGCTCTTATTTTTTTTTCATTGTTTTACAAAATTCATGCAACCTTTCATTTCTCTCTTTCTTTTTCTCCATTTTTCAACTGAGAAAATACATCATAAGTATGACGAGTGTGAACATTTATGTTGATTTTGAACTTGATGATGATTTAAAAAGTTAAAATAAATGTTTATAGCTAATTGAAAACAAATGTTTTTACTCAAATCATGTTTTAAATTGAATAGGATGGATGAATTGGTTAAAAATCATTTTGAGTTGATTTAGAACTTTAAACCACAAAGAAATAAATTTGGGCATTTTTATTCTGGTTTGGAGCAAAGATATATTATATTTAGGTCCAACATAAACTTTTTATTATATCACAAATCTCTCAATCTTTCGTTCTTAATCCTAACATATTTTTTATACCAGTCATATCAACAATATATAAAATAACAATAATTATCATTCCTAGCAATTATACAAAATATGTGTAATTTAGGTTATTAGTTTAATACAATCTACAGGATTAAAGCACTATAAATGAGACATTTGTGTTTTTTTATTAATCCACATCTAAGTTTTAACTTGAACTAGATTAAACACCTCTGTCTCATACTTAAGGTTCCTGAATAGCATATTATTTCTAAACTTCTATATGTTCTAAATGCAAGTCATCCAAATAAAACTCCATACCAAATTAAATTTGTTGCTGAAGTCGATTAATTGGAAGTCTAAGAAATGTAACTTTGTTGAATAGTGATTTATCGAAACACACCTATCTATTTATGAATTATATTTCAAAGAGAACAACCTCCTCACAAGTTAATAATAAATAACTAACCAATTCTTTTTTAACTCTATAAATGACACAAGTTTTATTAGTTAAATGTAATCATCTTTTAATAAAATTATTTCTCATGACTATCTTATTTACTAACACTTTCCAAGCACATAATTGAACTGTAAATAGTGTTTTAATTTTCTAAACAGATCAACATTACACTACAAAAGAAAGTTAAATTATCGACGAAACTTTATTCTTCGATAAAATATTATTATTGACGATTTTATCAACGGATTTCTGAGTCTGTCGGTAATTATCGACGGATTTATCCTAAATTAGTCAGTAATTACCGACGGATCAGAAATCTGTGGAAAATCTATCGATAATTATCGACGGACTTAGAAATCTGTCGATAATTATCGACAGACTTAGAAATCTGTCAATAAATTTATATATAATCAATTTACTAACAGATTTTAAATATTTTTGATGGATTTGTCTCGTCGATAGTTTTTGTTTTTTTTAATGCTAGTGAGTAATATATACTTATATCTTTACTTATATTTGTTTTTTTTCCTAGTGAGTAATATATAGTTATTTCCTTATTAATATTTGTATACAGTTATTTCCTTATTAATATTTATATCTTGTTCCCTAATAAGTAATATATAGTTATCTCCGTACCATACTCTTATAAACTATAAGCCTACTAGAACGAAGTTTCTTCTTAGAGACTCTGTTGTTGATTGTTGATGTTGTGCAATTTTTCAATAAAACTTTTCTTCAATCGTTCTTTTTCCTCCTCCTTAACCTAAAATCTGATTCCCTTCCATTTACATATGCTATTAGCTTTCTTTATGCATTCTAATACAACTAAGCATATGATTGCCATGAGTCTTCCTCTTTCATACTATACATACACTATGTACTTGTTTTCTTTTCGGACTTAATTCCTTCCCCCTCTCTATTTTCTTTTAGTGTTTCATCGCTTCATCGACTTTATCCTATTAACATGTATCTTGCTATTACTTTCATGTCACGTATAGTCTTTTATTAAGTTTCACTAAGTACTCGAGAAAATATCACAAAACCAAACATTTGTTTTCTCCATTTGAGCTTTCTTGAAATGAACTTTTTTGCACCTTTTCTTTTTGGAAAATCTTTCTCATATCATATTCACTGACCGAAAAATGAAAGAAAAAAATAAGATGTTCTGTGTTGCACTAATGCGGCCATGGGTTTCTTTTATAACTAAAAGAATCATCCAAAGCCGATGATATGACCGAGTGGGATAGAAATTTTATAGTGGTAAAATTCTTAAGAATATTTAATTTAATTTCATATCTAAAACTTGAAATCACTTTCTTGTTAAAGTGAAAAATCTTCGTACTATAGTAAGTTCACATTCATATATGTTCGATGATATTATAGTCGCATATAATACATGGTTGATTTTGATTTTAGTTTAACTATCCATCCAAATAAGAGGGATCATACTCATATTACACTAACAAGTACGTGATATTCTGTCATTTACGTATAGCACACTCTAATGTAGAACAGAAGAATTTGAGAAGAATAAGCAGCCACAGACTTTAACAACTTTTACGCATGACACTGAGGGAAAAAAATCATCATACAAATGAAATAATACGGGTCAAACTTCACTCTGATAAGCCTCATCTATGTCTAGCTGCTATATATGTTTCTGCATGCGTGTCTAATTCCAATAAACTTTCTTCAAACTTTAGCAGTAACGTTTCACACAAATATACGTTAACTGCATTAATATATTGCATGCGTGCAAGTTTACAGAAAACGTGATTTTAATATTCTTTTTGTCCTACCACCAGTTTTTCTTATTTCACTATGTTAAAGACTAATCTACGTGTGATATTCTACTGATTCGAAGAGTTTTCGTACTCGACAACGATTGAATATGGATTTTCTATTGTGCTGAAAAGAAGAAGAGAAAAGGGTATGTATATTATATATTATGAATGGATAAATATGCTATTTTATCTAACCCACTTCTATGATATCTTTCTGTTCAATGGGAAATTACCCTATTGCTTACCAACATTTACATTTGCTACCCAATCAAATCGTGCATAATACTAAATTAAAAGTTGTAAAGTGTTCATGGTAAAAGAGAACATATAAGAGGACTAGCAAATGGAAATGATAGGTTTTTAATTTGAAGAAAAGAAAAGAGGAAAATGAATTGCTTAGTGGATATTTCATCATATTGTTTTGATTATTAATAAAGTACAATATTTTATATGTGGTGACCTATAGGGAGAACCTGTTATTGGTTTACAGATTGACAATGATCTGCTATATAGCACCACTGTTGAAAGTGAGCACTAAGAATGAATTAGGAGAATATATATATATATATATATATATATATATTCCTGTTAAGGATTTAAAGTAAATACATGATCGATCTTATCTTAAAAATTGTAAATTAAGCAAGACAAGCATTACAGTCTTTCATGACTCTTGTGAAAGGATAGAGCCATCTTATCATAGATGAGGCTATAAAACAAGGTCAAATGGTCCTTTTGATAACTAAGCTTATGCATATTAAAGTAGAAACAGACTAAAGGATATTTGTGTGAGGGTTAAATACAACATATATTCAACTTAAGATCCAATTAAGCAAATAAATAAGTTAAGAATGTAAAAATAAAACAAAAAGGATAAAACAATTAAATAATAATACAAACGAAAATAAATTTATAATATAAATACCTATTTCATGTACTTGTCCTAGTGCCTCTCATCCTTTTTCCCTTACCGAAAACACTTATTAGAGATCGATCAAAACGACAAATCAGATTTCCGAAAAAACTGTGCAAAAAGATTCTTCACTTTCTGATTTCCAAACCCTATTGTTCATTACAACATTGACTTAGGGATGTCCATTGATACTGATAAGGTGTAAGGAGGGAAAGTAAGGAACATTCCTTATCAAGATATTATGAGATATTAAGAATATTAAGTAATATTCTTGCTGCTAGTTTAGTTATACAGTGTGTGGATGAGATATTAAGATTCTTCATGTGCAGCCTCCTCAAGATTATTGGGCAAATCTAACCTTAAATTGTGTTAGTCTAAAACATAAATTAAATATTAATAGTAATTAATGTATGTTATTTTTAGTCAATGACAGTTATCTAGTAGGATAAAATAATTCATGTACTTTGCAGTTGATACATTTAGTTCTCATTCTTTATAAATAAAATGGTTTTGTCCATGATAATGTGATAATTTTTTTTTATCAGTCATACATGATATTGTGATAAATGAGAGTAAATTTTTGAACAGTAATTCTTATAAAATACACATGCAATTTTAACTTACAACTTAACCTGACATTGAATATATATTTTTAATCCCAAAAATAAAAGCATATTCAATATATTCCAAAGCTTTATCATCAATTATGTGAGCATCACATGTGTAATCAATATCATCAGATTGTTCTTCATAGACGCTACGAAAAACTTACAATTAGTATTCTTAACATCAAGTATAAGTAAAAATAATGGCAAAATATTATATTATAATTTTTATAAAATAAATTTTAATCTCCAACTCAATTATAATAATACTTCGTTTCAAACTTAATATTCGTTTGGCTGCATATTAATCTGCGTTGATGCGCTTTGTGATTAGGAAAGAAGACCATTTGATTTACAAATAATAGGGATAAAATGCATTAAGTGTAAAGTAAAGAGATGCTAAACATTTTTCCTTTTTACAGAAATAGCTAATTATGATTTTACCCTAAAACACTTATAATGGAAAAGGAAATCATTAGCATGGTTCATGAACCTTGTTTATCATATTTATTAGATCATTTCGTACCACACGTCTTAACTATCTTAATCAACTCTTATATAACACATAGTTTACTTTTTCAGTTTATAAAAAAGGAATGAATAGTATTTGATTATATCTATGGAAAAATTAATTAAAAAGATTGTAATATCCCCCTCATTATCCATATATTTTCTTAAAAATTATAAAAAATAACACAAAATTATAGTTAGCATTGGATTTATTTTTTAATTAATATTTTAGATTTAATTTTCCTAAATAAAAAAACTCAATTGAAAGAACATATTTAAGCTTATAAACAATAAAAAGAAATTATCTACACCAATATCAAAACACTCTTAATACATCAGATATAATTAAATACATTATCATATGATTCCCATCAAGTTTATCTTGTCCATAAAATAAACATTATTTCTACAAGAACATTGAGCCTTAGGACTCGCTCAAATGTTTTTAATATTGATCTTATACTCAAATCTTCTTAATACAAAACATTAGTAAAATAATTTTAAATCTAATTTAATAATAAAAATATGTTTAATAACATAAACCCAGGTACTAATAACTTTTGTTTCAAGACATGGAATTTTTTATGATCTTGAAATCAATTAATGAAAACTTGGCATTCACGAAAGGCCATTCCTATATAACCCCATTAACTTTAAAGCAATGTATATTTTATATAAGGGATATTGTGTTGAGTATTAGTGGGAGCAACATAATAACAATTATGGGCACCCCCATGTACCAACGTCATCATCCACACTAAAAATGAGAATTATTGTGTAAATTGGTTGTGGTGCCATAAACAAAACCAAGTTCTTTGTCAGAAACACTGTACATAACAACTATGCAATAGTCCAAGCAAGATCCTCTCTGGGGTCAAGATTGGCCAAGTTTCAATTTGCATTTAGAAACTAGGTCAAGTTTGTAGATTCTAGTGGAAGGGAATCTGAACACGTGGTTTTAGGTAACAAAACCTCCCCATTACTCATGGTGCCTTTCCTGTGTCATCAGACAGTGATTTGTTAAACAATTTTCAATTTCAATGTACGATTGTTTACAATATACACAAGTGTTGGAAATCTCACTCACAAGTGATACCATCAACTTCAAACATGTAAATAGATCACTTTTATCTTTTAAATTGGATTGAGGTAGAGTTAACTTGAATGGCACTATATGAAACCTATTTTAATTATTGTTGTTAGGGTTATCAAATACCTTATTATCGATATGTTATAGATGTTTAGTGCACTTTATAATTATCATCTAATGATCTTATTATTTTTTTACATTAAATTGTACTTATCTGTTTAAATTTAACTAAAAGTTAATGTAGATTTCAATCTTATTTTGTTTCTAACATAGTCACAATTGGTTTTAATAACAATTATAATGATTGATGACAAATAGTTATAACGGAATAGTAAAATATGATGATAAAAGTGATGATGTGGGTGGATTAAATAAAGAATTGATATTAATTTTAACTTTTTAACCAAATGAATAGTTTAAGAGATTGATTTGAACTTTTAGATAAATACATAACATATTTTTATGCTTGTAATAAGAATCTTCAATTACATAACACAATCAACTAGCATCTAATATATACTATATTCTGTAATATATATTGTGCTAATAGAAAAACTATTTCCGTTATTCTTAGTAATTTATCAGTACATAGTTTAAATCTTTGTTAGATAGAATCTTGAAAGTGTTATTCTTAATTCTAAGTGTATGATATTATTCTCTCCTGCTACAATTATATCTTAGAGTCGTTATATAGTCAAACAATTAAATCGTTATATGAATCAAAACATACAAATAAAAATATTAATTCTATACTGATTTGACAATACAAGATAAATCATAATTGTGAACTATAGTTATTTTACTGATTTTAAGTTCAAAATTAGATTTAGACAGTGATTTAAGTAGAGAATTTGATTTTGAATATTTTGAGTATGAGAAATTCGATTTATAATACTTACAGTAAAATAATTAAATAATGTTTAAGATTATAAATTAAATATTTATATTATAATTCATTGCTGTATTTTTTTTTATTATCAACCATTCAAAAATAGTTTTTCCATTTAAACTTAATATTATATATAAATAAAATAAACCTAAATTTGTAGTGTTCGAGTGTGGGGATATACTCACCGCTTTCTACAATTACTTTTAAATGTGTAGCATTTTTCTTAGCATTATAGTAATTAGGGATTATATTACTAGAAATTCAGTACTAATAAAAACAAAGTATTGCACAATCTAACTTTTCCTACTAATCTATACACTAATCTCGCGCAATATGCGTAATGATGCATTGTATAACGTCAATACACGTCAAATTTTACTGCCAGAAATAATTTCGTAAGAAAATAACAGTTTGTAAGATATAGCGAATTCAGTAATTAATAGGCATTTTTACATAAAAATATATTCTTTTATAATTTATTTTAATATAAACAAACATTTTATTGAATTGGTTTATTCAATTAAGATTCATACATTATTCAAACACTTCAATATATTATCATGTACAATTTTATATTATTATCTAATCATTAGTTATTTTTTTAATTGTAATTATTTTCAAAATTAATTGCTGCTCATATTAATAATTCGTAATTTGATCACGATGATGATGTAATTTTTCACACGAACAATACATTTTAATTAATTTATTATTTCAAATCTTTGAGATATTTTTAAAAGTTGAATACATTCAATTAATATGATGATGACTAAGAGATAAGATAAAGTCATGGTGGTAAATCACGTATAAAACTAACAAGACTAAAAGTTTATTGACCTAAACAGAGGATAGTTCTCTATAGAGTAAAAAGTTTATTTATATATAATTTCTTTTATGAAAGCCAATCCCTAGATGTGTTAGCTTCAGATTTCACACTTTACAGATCCATATGTACATATTATTATTATTATACATTTATCTTTTTCGTTGCTATTATATATTATATATAGATGTGGATTGTGCTTGTTTGCTAGCCAATATAGAAGGAAATAAGTGTTATTCTTGTTCGTTAGGTAGCCAATAATTTGAAAGCACTTTTGAAGAAGCTTGAATAAAATGACAGAGATATTTGATGGAGGCTTATCTATGATATAAAAGAATAATATATTTATGCAATAAAACTTTGGTACCTTCATCATTTAAAAACATGCATTTTAATTATAATTACAGTATGAATGCAAGAAGAGTGTCTTGATTTTGCACAGTATTATTATTTTTATTAACAATAATAAATAAATTAACAAGAACATTGGATATATTTCGTGTATGTGTATCCATGAGTTGGCAATTAAGTGTTGGCTACGTATCTAAGTCGCCAATGAAATACAAAATCAAAAGCATTTCGTAAACCTATTTGACATTAATATGGAAAGAACTATGATTAAAAGTTCTTTGAAAAATAATTCTGTTTAATAATTTACTAATTATTTTTACTAAAAAAAATTGCATAAGGGGTTTTTCAATTGTTCACTCCTAGGAAAAAAAATACAAAAATAAAAAACCGTGAACCCCAATAATATGAAGCAGATCACAAGTTGGAGGAGTTTTAATTATGGATTGTGGAAGATGAGCTAGCATATGCAGAAGCAATAATTGGGGGTCCTTCATTTAGTTCCACAACTTACTAATCTTGCAGATTATGATGCAAGAGATTTTCCCTACCTCAATTAAGTTGAATTAATTAATTTTTTTAATTGGGAATATTCTGGGTAGATACCTCTTCACATTAAAAAGTATAGACCCTTTTTCAGTCTCCACTACTAAGGAAAAGAATGCAAGTAAAAATGTTGAGGGATTGGAGCTGCAAACTTTTTAGTGTGCACTTGATCTAGACAAAAAGTTCCAGAAAAACTTCCACATTTGGATCTTGACAAAATGTTTCTATACAAGATGATGAGAAAGTTTTAGTTCTTCAATCATTTATAGTTTGTTCAACATGTCAAAGTTATGTTAACAATTAGACTGGTTTTCACTGTGGATGAGGTTGTTTGATTTTGATGGTTGATGTTTTGGTTCATGGATTTTGTGTGTGTGTGTGTGTGTTTTTTTTAATTTTTGCATAATTGTTTGATTTTGTATTTTGGATAATGACTGACTGCTACATTTTTATTTTCCTATTTTGTTTTCAAACCGTTTTTCTAGTAGTACTACGTAATTCAATAATTTGTAACACTTTATGGATGGGTTTGTGAGTTTAAGATGATGTTTAATGGATGATAAATAATAGTTTAAGGATTAAGTTCGTAAAAGATATTGAAGAAATAAAAAAAATCATGGAAAGATTAAAAACTTAAAATAAATAAAAAATGTTGAAAGATTAAAAGTAAGACATATTTATGACGGATAGAAATATATTTTGAAAAATAATTAGACATATTTATGTTATAATAATTACTTATATGGTTATTACATCTTCGCTTCATAGTGATATTTAATAATAATAATAATAATTAAAAGTGTTAATAATATTAAATTATAGTTTATTTTATTGGATTTTACAATGAACTTAAAAAAATAAAAATTAAAAACACATGTAATCATTTTTTTTAATAATACATGTAATTATAACTAATTTAATAACACGTATATAAACAAAACCTTTCTCTATAGTTAACCTATGTTCTTAATAATGATTTTTAACTGTCGTTGAGGAGATATTATTAAAAAGTATAATATATAACAATGTATTAAATTATTATTATTATTAGAGGGACTTTTAATGATAGTTTCAATAAGAATGGTTATTGAAAGTCTAATTCACAACTTCATTGAAAGTCTAAGTTAAATATAATATTTTGTTCATATATACGGTGATGATTTTAACAAGAACTATTGTAGAAGTCTTTTTTATTTTATAAAAAAATATATAATCTCATTTCAATATAAAATATTATTATCAAATTTTATTAATGAATAATTAAATAATTAATTTATCGATGAATTTCACTTATCGATAATTAACTGTCTATTTATTGATAAATTTAAATTATTTATCAATAAAATTTGTTAATAATTATTGACAAATTTAACTCGTGAAAACAGTTTTTTGATAAGTTATTTACCTAATAATAAATTAATAAAATAATAATAACAATTATGATAATAATAATAATAATAAAGATAATAGTAATAATAATAATAATTAATATTATTATCATAAATAATGATAATAACCATATAAGTAATTATTATCAAAATTACTTATAAAAATCAAATAATAATAAGAATAATAATAATAATAAAATAACTTTTTTGATATTTACGAATGAATTTTAATAGTAAATTTTTTTGTAAATAGTTACCGAGGAATTTAATATTTCTATCGATAAATTTATAAAAAATATTTAATCCACGAATTTCAGTCGTCGTAATGTCGTTGATAATTTTTATTTATCGATGAATTTTGATTATTAATAATTTCAAAATTTGTGTAATTATCATTTATAAAAAGTGATGTAAGTATCTTTTCAAAGTTGCCCATATGACTCTTACGAAATTCTCCTTTCATCAAATCTCGAATCACAATGATTAGTAATAAAATACACAAAAATCAATTCTGTAAGAGAAATATACTTCAAACTGTCTGAACACAATACATATTAAGCAAATAATTAAAATAATATACATTAATAAAGTATTAGATCAACGTGAACACATAACTAATGTCTATGATCCATTAAAATATTGTAAATAGAACCCATAACTAATGTCTATACAAGTAATGATCCATTAAAATATTGTAAATAGGTGAAGATTCTGAATATACATTATTTATTTATGCATTTATTATTCCGTCTATATCTAATCTATCTTGGGTGTCAGAATGTTTTAACATACATCTTCACTGACTGATCAAGAAAAACAATTTCTAAATCAAACAAGGAGAAATATGAACACATCTTGATTTTGTTAAAGTCATTTTAAATATAATTGGAGAAATAGTATATGTATAAATTAATTTGTAAAAGTTTTTTTCATCTAACTTATTTAAATTATTATTATTTTTTTAAATTTGTGTAAAAAATAATTTTAAAATTTTATGTTCTTACTTTTTTTTCAGAAGAAGTGTTCAGTATATTCCAAACATATTCTTTCTTTAATCCCATTTTTCTTTGTTAATCACATTCTTCTTATCAAGGCAAACAGTAATGTAAAGCATGTATGAAAAGCAATGTTAGCATTTTTTTAAGTTGTCCACATGGCTCTTCTCTTATAAAATCCCCCCTTCATCACATTCTCAATCTCTCACACCCCTCTTTATGTAACATCTTCTTCTCTTCTCTTTCTCTTTCTCTTTTTCACACCACAAGCCAAACCAAAAATGGTGAAATTCTCAAAGGAGCTTGAAGCTCAACTCATACCCGAATGGAAGGAGGCCTTTGTCAACTACAGGCAGCTCAAGAAATACATCAAAATGATCAAAGTCAAAAGAGTTTTCAACCAAACACAGCCTCCAAAAGAAACCTTTGGTCGTTCCATTTTCGATCCCGTTCGCTTCGTATTCAACAAGCTCTACAGTTCACACAACAACAACATGCAAGATATCGTTCAGGTGAATTATACTGTAATAAAGAAATAAGTAAGATCACTATATATCTGTATAGTTTATAAAGTTTGTGCATGTGTGCTTTCTGGTTTCTTTGTTTTTGTTTTCTCTTTTCGTGGTTAAGGTAAAATATGAGTTCCAGGAATATGTTTAAAACCTTTGCGTGTGTTTATGATTTTCTGTGTGTTTGTCTTGTTGTGTCTTTATCATGCATTTTTTTTTTTTTTTGCAGAAAAAAATGAAGCAATAAATGACATCGTTTTCAGACAATAAAATTGAGGGTAACACATATTTAAGGTTAACTAGCTCATGCAATATTCAGAAGCTAGTTTAGCTGGTAATTTTGTATAAGTCAAGGTACTTGTTTATGAGCAAGAGGGTTTGAAATTACGTTAGTATAAGAGCCACGTGAATTGGTTGGTGAATATGAACCACGAAAATGTAATGGGGATGAAAATAGTCAATGATCTATTGGTCTGCACAGAACCTAAACGTGGTGCATCACATTAAACATCTTGGTAGGTTTACAGTTATTCTCTTTTATGGCGAAAACATGTGATTATTAGACTCTGATTTTATTAATCTTTTAACCTGCTACAAATGCATTATTTTATGATCCAAAATCTTACAGTAATTCTCTAAATTGGTGAAAAAACGTGATTGGAGTTGTTAAGCTTTTGACATGAGTAACTGTTTATCTAAATTACTATAAATCCATTATTTTATGATTCAGAAATCTTAAAATTATAATCTAATATGTTGTTGAAGAAAAAAGTGATTAGACTCTTATTTTGTTAATCTTTTTATGATTGAACAAAAGTTAATCTAAACCATCTATAGATCCATTATTTTATGATCCAAAAATCAGAAATGTGCAACAGAAAAACTAGAAAAAAATATACATAATATAAGGTAATAAAGAATAATAAATATTAATGCAGGGTCTAAGATAAAAGAATGTTTAGTATAACATTACTCAAAATCGAGGAGACTAAATTGGCGTTTCAAGAGAAAAACTAATAATAACATTTATTAGCATATTCTAAATATGTTTTTATACATAAAACATTGAAATTCGGTTCCGTATCAAATCTTGTCCTCACAATAATAAATAAATCCAGCTATAGAAGTTTGATGGAATGGATAAAATAATAGTAATGATAAAGATGAAGTGGAGAATGTGAGAATGGCATTAAGGGCTAAAAAGCAAGTTTAGTGGTCTTTTTTTTCTGAAACCTCTTTCTGCTTTTGCTTTCGAGAGTTTCTCATTCTCTCACGAAATCAAGGTGAAAATGGATAGTGGGAGCACTATTGCATACATACCCATCACGAAACCATCGTGCACCCCAGAGCAAAATAAAAATGCACATGTTCATGAACTGAAACTCGTATTTTAAAAATGAAATATATGCATAATATACGGATAATAATTTTGAATAAAGATTCATAGATACCTATATGTTCATACATACCAAAGATACAAGTAAAAAGTGCAATTTATTTTGTTTTGTAAACAATGGTGACATCAAAGAAACCCTAGCTGCGATATGTATGTGTGATTGTTCTTAAAATTGTGTGTCACAGGTGAAGAGAAAAACGACAGAAGAGAGTGGAGAAGTGTATGAAACTGAGCTGGCACAGTTGTTTGCAGAAGAAGATGAGGTGCAAGCGTTTTTTGCAAAGCTTGATGGAGAACTGAACAAGGTGAACCAATTCTACAAGAAGCAAGAGAGTGAGTTTGTTGAAAGAGGAGAAATGTTGAACAAGCAGCTTAACATCTTGTTGGAGCTTAAGCAACTTCTGAGTAACAGATGCAGAAAAAATCCTTCTAATACTGGAATTTTTCCCCACTGTCATTCCCAGGGTTCAAATTACTCAGGTACACACTTCTTTTCATTTGAGTCTGAAAAATCTCACTTATTTAATAATAATTTATTACACTCACTCACTCTAAAAAGCCATTTTTTAAATATGAAATTGTGAGGAAATCGACAACCAAATAATACCTAGAATACTATTTTAGTGAACTTAACTTGGGAACCATTTGTTTTCTTCTTAAATGCAAAGTTTCATTAATTGAGAAAAGAAACAGATAACTTTAGGTAATTGAGTAATAAATGTAGAAGAGAACTGTTTATTAGTAGTGAGACTTAGTAATATAGCTTGAAGGTTTCTTATTTTCTTATTCTAGTCACATTAATATATTTGTAATATAAGTTTATTTGTTTACGGTCTATTCGATTTAACAGATAATAAAGTGCACAGTAAAATCATAAAAAAATCCACAATAATAATTTATAAATATATATATATATATATATTAAAAAATATGTTTTTTTTTTGTTTTGATTTTATTTATTTATGTTTATAAGCCCCCACACTAAATTGTTAAAATAAAATATAGAAAATTATATTAAGAGGCAGAAATTTATTTAAAGTTAATATAGAAATTACAGAATCTTTTTATACGATCGAAATTCACCTTTTATTTAAAAGTTTATTTGGTTCAAATCTGTAATTATGTTTATTCTCGATTAATTCGTTGTAGTTTCAATATTATTTTATATTGAGTTTGATTAAAAGAAAAACTATGAACTGGTATAATTAACTCTGGGTTCTTGATTATTAATTAGCTGGTGGTTTTTCTTTTGCAAACTGACATAATAATATGTTGTTAAGATAGGCATCACAGGCTCAAAATTCAATAATTAATTGTAAAAATATTAATAAAAATATATACGAATTTGTGTAGGTGATCCATGTAATATGTATTTTATGTGTTTGTGTATGTAGAAAATGTTGGAAAATCAAAGGATGGAAATTCGGAGGTTTCGGAAATGGATGAAGTGATCTCAACATTGGAAAGAAATGGTTTAAGTTTTGTGAACTCAACAACGAGGTTGAAGACAAAGAAGGGAAAGCCTCAAATGGCCATAAGAATTGATATTCCGGCCACCACTCCAACGGCAGCTACTTCCATGCTGTGGGAGGATTTGGTGAACAGTTCAATGAAAGCAGGGTGTGGAGGAGAGTTCATTAACAAGAGAAAAATTCAGTGTGCTGAGAAGATGATTCGAAGTGCATTTGTGGAGCTCTATAAAGGTCTTGGCCTTCTCAAAACTTATAGGTAATTAATGTATATATAAAATACTCTTTTATGTTATATTAATTATATATAAAAACTTTTGTTTTACGATATTAATAATACTAGTATTTTAGAAAGAATATTAGAGAATTAATAAAATTGAATAAAATTAACTAATAGTAGTGGAGTTGCATGGAGTTTCACTACACCACGTAAGAAAAAGATGATTTGGGTAGATAGACGTTGGTGTGATAGGTAGGTTATATGGTTCAAGACGTTTCTCCTAGGATCTAACCTAAATTTGAACAAATAAATCCTTGTTTTATATCATCCAATCATGCATGTTTAACGTAGAACAAATCCAAATTCTTCATCTTTTGTTTTTTCTCTTGTCAAGCTTATAATTTAACCTTAACTTTCTTCTCGACTTTACACGATTGCATGCTAAGATGCAATGAAACTACGAAACTTTTCCTTTTTGCGAAACAATTCTTACGTATCAATTTCAGCTTTTGGTCATGCAAATACGTAATATATATAGGTCATACCCTACCATAAGTGCCTTTATTTTTAGGACCCATGTGAAGACTAGTTTTGTTCCTAACCACATATTCTATCTTCTTTGTAGTACGTTGAATATGGTAGCCTTCACCAAGATACTCAAGAAATTTGACAAGGTATATGACTTCATCACACTTATAAACATGATGCAACACTATATGTTAGTATAAAACAAAAATACCTAATATCACATAAAAATATCACTTCTAGTGATTTTGTTTTCTCGATAGTTTAAATTACTAAATATGAGTATTTTTTTTTTTGTTATTGTTTATATTTGAATCAAGATGTAGTATAAAATGTTCTATATAGATATATAAAAAAAGGGAAAAAATGGGACAAATATGTTTTGTTTTTGTTCGTTATTTACTTACATTGAGTACGTAAGCATAGTTATGGTTCTTGGTGTTTAGAATAGTCTATGGTGGTACTCAACCCAGTTATGGGAAGAGTAAAAAGAAATGAAAGCACGTAAAAATTGGTGTTTTGTTACATAATTTTTCACGCTTCATTTGGAACTTGCCATTGTGGGCTATATTCTTCACGTGAAGGTAGTGAGAAATATAACAACTTATCTCAATATATTCCATATGTTACCAAACCTAATTTCCAAACACAAAACAGTTATATTATTTCTTCTTTATAGTTATTGGGTGCTGTAATTTATTTAAATTTATAAAAGAATGCAAGTAACATACTAAAATTTTGTATATATTTCTATGTAATGCATAATTGTAAACTTTTTTAATTTGTGCAAAAAAAATTAAGAATAGATTATGTAGAGGTTGATCGATACCTCTTAATTCTCTTTTTCATAATATATATTAGAATTTTCATTCATAAATAGTTGTAGAGTGTCGTTAAATATATTGATGAAATTGTTAATTTTTATAATAATTACTTGAAAATTATCTTAATCTCTATAAAAATATGTACACTAATAATAACATTGGCATTTGATAAGGTATCTTGTCAAAAGGCTTCTACAAATTATTTGAAGGAAGTGAAGAGATCCCATTTCATTAGTTCTGATAAGGTATGATTTGTTTTCCCCCTATAAACCCTATGAAGGGAATAAAAGAAGGCAAAAAAAAGTGTTAAAATATTAATAGCTTTTTTATTTGATCCTTTCTCAAATTGTTGGAGAGGAGAATGTGATACACTACATGGTCTTCTACTGATTAATAATTGGTGGTATATGCAATACAAAACTTTTGAGTAAAGGTTGTTAGACTAATGGATGAAGTGGAATGCACATTCACAAAGCACTTTACCAACAATGATAGGAAAAGGGCAATGAAGTTTTTGAGACCCCAACAGCCAAAAGGTTCTCATATGGTCACCTTCCTTGTTGGTAATGACCCCTCTCTTTCTTCTAATTCCTAACATGTCATTAACAATGTGTCCTTATCAATCTTATTATAAATAACTGTATATATTGGACAATACTATTACAAGTCTAATGGTAATACATTAATAGTTTTACACTTTCAACCAATAAAAATTACTTTTTTGTATGATTTTTAATATGATTATTTTAAAAAACAATATACTTATCATAATGTGTATTTGGGTAAGTATAAAATTGGGTGCATAATCTATTTTCAAAGAAATTAACATAAATAATTAAATATATTTTTAGTCCATGTATTTTTATCTCTTAATCCCATTTTAAAGTAGATAAATAATAGAAAAGAAATTGTAAGTATACATATCATTATTGTATTTCAAATATTTGTGAGTGTAAAAATAATCACTTTACACTCCATTCAATAAGTAAGAGCAAATAATAATTATTCCATCTATGAATAAAAGCAAAATTTTCAATTTTAGGAGAATAAAATAAAGAAGAAAAATATTAAAATCCATTTATTTTACAGAGATTAAAAATATATTTAAACTAATATAAATATACAAAAAAAAAAAATTGTCAACCATGTTATCCCATTATTTTATACCTAATGATAGCTGAGTCACTTCAAAATAATACCATATATGCCAAAATTTTGTAGTATTGCAACCAGCCAGTGGCCACTAAGAGTGGTGAACCCCACTAATATAGTTCATAAGTCAACTTTTTTTTTTTCTCCTTATTCTAACAATTCATTGATTTGTATATGTTACTTCCTTTGTAGGGTTGAGTACAGGTTGTTCTGTATCTTTGATTTGTGTATACGTAATCTTGGCTCATTTGTGTGGTATATTCTCTCCCACCACAGAGCCAGCATATATGGATGCAGTTTACCCTGTTACCAGGTGATAAAATGCATGGTTCCTATTCAATTTACTTCATAAATCACTTTTCTTTATGCCATTTTAACCAAAACTATTCAACATAGTGTATACTAAAAATTTGTAGAGAGGAAAAACAAAAAGGATAACAACATGCAATGTAATTTTATTAGGACAACTAAGTTACTAACTACTTAAACATCTAAAAGCCGCAAAATTGAAACAAGAAAACTTATGTTACAATGATTTTGTGCAGTATGTTTGTACTATTAAGCCTGCACCTGTTTATGTATGGATGCAATCTGTACATGTGGAAGAGTACAAGAATCAACCATAATTTCATATTTGAGTTCTCACCCAGCACAGCACTGAAGCACAGAGATGCATTTCTGATGTGCACCACTCTCATGACAACTGTGTTTGGGGCAATGGTGATGCACCTGCTTCTGAGGGCTGCAGGTTTTTCTGCTGGCCAAGTTGATGCTATTCCAGGAATTCTTTTTCTGGTTAGTCAAATGGCTATTGCTTTTCCGTGTTACTAGAAAGATGAAGAAAAAAATAGCATGGTTTGCTTGAAACTCCATATATAATAGAATTTGTAGTGTTGCTCAAGTCAAACCTTTGTGTGCTGATTATCAACTTCCATTTTCAGTTCTTTGTAGGCCTTCTCATTTGCCCATTTGACATTTTTTATCGACCAACTCGTTTCTGCTTCATCCGTGTTATTCGCAACATTGCTTGCTCTCCATTTTATAAGGTAAACTTCTTCCCTATATGAGAAAATAATCTATGCACAGATAAGTACAAAGAATTTACACTATTCAATCAGAAACATAATGTGTATTAGCTTTATTGAACTTTTAGAAACATTATTTTAAAAGTCACACCTACCATGTTAAAACTCTCTACACTATAAGTATATAAGAGTTAAACTATTCATATAAGAGCCACACATGCAGTCATGTACAAAATTGAGTTTGTGTTTTTTAATTTAGCTTACTATTTCTACAGGTTCTTCTGGTAGACTTTTTTATGGCTGACCAACTAACTAGCCAGGTGATCTTACTATTTCCCACAAGTTAATTTTGTTTCCCTTTGCTTCTCAAATATGCATACTAATGATCAACATTAATTTGCATGTTATTGGCTTCAGATTCCATTGCTAAGGCATTTGGAAACAACAGGTTGTCACATTTTTGCTAGAGCTTTCAAATCAAACCACCCTGAGGCTTGCCATTCTGGAAGGCTGTATGTAGAAATAACCTATCTCATATCATTTTTGCCATATTGGTGGCGTGCATTGCAGGTATGCCCTTGGTTATGCATGATGATTTATAGAATCTGTATCAATTTATCATCTGCTTCTAGAATTGGAGACATGATACATTTTCTAGCTGAAATTTTTTATAAGACTTCATTATGTTGTGAACTAACACATGCTACTTGAATGCCACATGACCAGTGTGCAAGAAGATGGTTTGATGACAATGATGTTAACCATTTGGCTAACATGGGGAAGTATGTTTCAGCAATGGCTGCAGCAGGAGCTAGAGTCACATATAGCAGGCAAGATAATGATCTATGGTTTGCTATAGTCTTTATCACTTCTGCAGTGGCCACAGTTTACCAATTGTATTGGGATTTTGTCAAGGACTGGGGGTTTTTCAATCCCAACTCCAAAAACCCTTTGCTAAGAGATAATCTAATTCTAAAGAACAAAAGCATATACTACATGTCCATTGTAAGTACTCTTTGACCACTTTGTTATGTGAATGTTAGAATCATGAATTAGTCTTTTGATCCTAAAGGGGCATTGGATTTCACTTTTCAGGTATTGAATGTTGTACTGAGAGTGGCTTGGGTGGAGACTATCATCCATCTCAAAGTAGGACCTGTTCAAACAAGGCTACTCGACTTTTTTTTAGCTTCACTTGAGGTTATTCGAAGAGGGCATTGGAATTTCTATAGGTACTTTCTCAAACATTTTAGAACATCTCAAAATGACTTTTTCATTTTAAGATTTGCAAAAGTCCCTTTGAATTTGACAATTTTTGCATGAACTCTACAGATTGGAGAATGAACATCTAAACAACGTAGGACATTTCAGGGCAGTGAAGGCAGTTCCACTACCCTTTCGTGATATAGACTCAGACAACTGAAATGATTTTCTGAGACGTGTGCACAGATTGTCCTGTAAAAGAGACATGCAATTGCTCTTAGGGAATAAAATTTTGAAGGTCACATCTCTCATCATGCATTGGATACTAATCAATTGAAAGTATCGATGGAAAGTACAAACCACCAAATGTAATGCAAAAAAAATGCATAAAAGATGGCATTTTGTCATGTGAATTGCTCTGACAACTTTGGATTTCATGTTCTAGATCAGCAGCATGGTAACTGGTTGATTTAGAATGTGGGTTTGAACAAGATCGTGTATCGAATGTTTTGTAAATTGCAATTAAGAAAACTGGAAGTTTCGATTTAATTTGTAGAGGTGAGTTGAAAAGAATTATTTAATAATCAAATGAGAATGACAATTTAAAAGTTAATAAAAATTTGATCTTCCAAACATATATGCCATAAACCAATAGTGTCCCTTTATTTGTTAATGTATTGGTCCTCCATTATTCTGAGTCAATATTTAGTTTAATTATATTAATTATGGGAAAAAGTGTTGGTTTTATTCATTCATAAACTGAAATATTATTAAAAATTTTAACTTTTATAATAATTTAGAAAATCATATAAGATCATTTATAATGACATAATATTAACATTGTATTAAAATTAAATTCCTATAATGTTCTCTTTGATTTTTTTTTCTTTATAAGAAACAGCAAGGAATGATTTTATAAACAAAAATAACAGTATTTGTTTCTTATCAAAAAATTGAACTTAACCTACTAATTTGTACTGTCATTTTTTTTAATTCATCACAATCTGATCTCATTGTAATTGAATTATAATCATTATTTTTTCTTATCAACTTATATTTTAATGTAAAATTTGTGACTGAATTTAATTTGTTCAAAGTTCAATTACATTTAATACTTTAAAAACAGTTCAAACATTAAATGCTTAAATTAGACCTTTAAAATAAAATAAATAAATACCCAATAATTTGGGTAATGTTACATTTTTGTAATCAATCTAAAACAATGTTATATAACAAGGTCACCCAATTGAAAAGATATTCATTTAAAATAATCATGACAAAAAAAGAACCAAAATAATAATCTTATGAAATACTAAATTTTATTTAAACATCTTTCTTTCATTTAATGATTTTCTGTAATTTATATACGGACTTCGAAATGAATACTTATCCATATGATTAAAAAAACAAGATTGTGACACCATATTAATGTGAAAAGGCACTTTTATTCCTAGTACTTTAGATAGCCTTTTCTTTCAGGGCTTTTGAGTGCCTTGGTGTAGCATATTCTCAACCAAATGTGTCTGAAATTCCAAGTAAATTTCAGGTTGCACTATCCAAACCAAATTCAGCTCATTCAGTATGATGCATATGACAAGTCAACTGTATATTGACCATACACAAATAATGCCATATTCAAACGTAGATTCAGAATCAAAGTTTTTCAATGGTCTTTTCATGCCTAAATAGATTGAATATGAAAATATACAGATTCAAGGAATACTATTGGCTAGACATATATCAGTGACAAGTGGTCACCCTGGAAATGCACCTATTGCAAAATACAAGCACCAAAGCCCTGGAAATCCACAACTAACATAATTAATTCCCTCTAAAGTAAAACTTTAGTCCTTAGCATACCAAGTAAAAAAAAAAAAAAAAAAAGCAGCACACAATGACACATTCTTAAGAATTAATCATAACTATCAAACTATTAGATGCCTCCACATAGCAGGTCGATCTCTTGATATGAGAAGAGCACGAGAGCCAAGATAATCAAAGGAAGGACAGTACATATCATCTGGGCCAATAACTTCTCTAAAATTTTGAGCACTGGAGTAATCCATGTTGAGAACCCTTAGTGCATCATCTTTCACTGCATCAAACACAAATAGTCCTTGGCCACAAACACCCATCGCAAAGTCAGAATTACCCCAAACTTGGGAGATTGCTGCATGGTGTGAGTGCGCATTGGATTCTGGGAGAGCATAGGTAGTGAAAAGGCCTTGTCTGCGCAGTGAAAATTGTTGCAGCATTGTTGATTGCTTCTTGCCCATTGAACTTGTGGTGGAGCAACCAATGAACACAGAATCCCCACGAGAGAAAACTGACTGCACATTCACACCAACTTTTGATATCCTTAGGCCCACACCAGACTTCTGGCGAAAGTCCATGACATTGATAGAATCTGAGGTGCAGAACACACCATCGTTTCCTTCAGCCTCTGATGAACTCATTCTGCAATGTTATATTTCTAAGCTTGGTTAACAATTGGGAAAGATACTAGCGAAAATGCATGAACATAAACAGAAAAATAAATAAAATAGTGACCTCAGACTGCATAAACAGAAACATTTTAGGTAAAGACAAGAAGCAAGAAGTTAATATTGAAACAAACTCACCTTTTGCGAACCCCTCCACCCAATTCTGCATCAGTGTTGCTTACATGGAGAGCAGAAACTTTTCGACCATCCAAGGGAACAGATAACAGAGCTTGAGGAGTAAGTGAGTTCACATCCCACAAAGAAATGGATTCAGCTTCAGCAACAACTACTTTCCCTCTGTTCCTCCACTGCAAAGGGCTGCAATAATCCATGGCTAGAACAGGCTTCTCGACATCCCATTTCATGATTTGCTCGCCATCACGAACATCAAAAACTTTAACAGCTTTCTGTGAGCTGGCAGTTGAGATGATGAGAGGTCCACATGGCCTGTACCAACACTGCTTAGGTTCTACTGCCACAGTGCTAGAGGTGGAATTTCTTCTTTGCACAACGTTGTTAGGCAAGGGTCTAAGTGCAATTCTTGAGGAGGCTGTTCCAGAATCTACCTGCAAAGCTCGCACTTCTTTGGTGTAAAAGTCCCACGAGCAAAATCCTGATTCCATAGTATTGCCAGCAGATGCAGCTACTACAAACCTTCCAGAGCAACCATCAGAACCAGGGGCACGAATTACCCAACAATCTCTCCATATATTGGGCAAAACTTCTGGGGGTGGCATATATACAGCTTTTTCCTGGAAGAATGATGAATTGTCAGCATAAAAAAAATGCTTCTTTCTTTAATCAATTCCAATATGAACTATTGGTACTTTCATATGGAAAACGTCTATGTCATATCATACCACAAGTATTCTGCACCAGTCTGAAAACCCCTACTATTTTCTTTTCGTTTCGAAATCTATTTTTTAGACCCTCAAGAAAATATAGTACAAAATAATAACCTACAATCATATGAATGACTACCTCAGTATTTATTACTATCTACGTTCAAATCAAAATAACTTGATGAGACCAAAAATTAATGACACCAGCTTAAACTCTATGGGTCCATATGAACCATTAACTATGTGTTATGGAGAACATTCAAATCTCACCATTAAATCTAAATGTGGTTCATTTTTCAACATTCAGCATTAAGTGCATCTTTTTAAACTAATCATTCATTTCAAGCCTTTGATCTTTGCACCTGTCTGGAAAATTTTATATGAAAAATAACACCTTTTTTCATAAGCGCTTTAGGAAAGATTTAGAAGTAAGCATATTATTCTTTCAAAATAAACTGAACCAACGCAAACTGAAAATTGATAGCATCACATAAAGAGACCTAAATAACCAAAATGCAAATGACCTACGACAGTAGTCACCACTATCTACATTCAAATCAAAGATGAACTTGGGGAGACCAAAATTAATAACACTAAATTGATATTTTAAGAAGGTTATTCAGTCCTCTTTTGGTATACCTCTCATTGAGAAGATTCCTAATTTCAGATCCTATCACTTAAGTCCAATCTAAATGGCCACAATGACAAAAATAGAAAATTATAATCAACCATCTAACGAATCACCTACATCTATTCACCATCATTTCATTCTCAACTAAAAAGATCTACTACATCAATGACACTACTCCACAATTTGAATTCAGAATCTGCAACAGATGAAGAACACAAACCTCACAATTGGCAATATCATAGTAGCTGCAAGAACCATCATGATGAGTAAGGAGGACTGCTTCACCTTCCGAAACAAACCACCCACCACAGGCAACCTTGTTACCAATCCCATTCAGCCTAAAATTGAAAGCCTCATCCATCTCCTCCACAACTGCCCCTTCCTTGTTCTCCTGATCATCAAACTCCTCAAGCTTCTCATCCGCCGCAAGCAGCGGATCAATGCCGTTCCTCGGATCAATCAAGCCCCCATTCACACCACCCTTGTCCTTCACTACCTCCCCAGCATTCACCTTATCAAGCAAGGCCAAAAACTCAACCGCAACTGAGTTATCGTCAACAGGGCTCAGCACCTTCTCTTTTTCCAAACAATGCTTGTCTTTATCACTCTCAGCAACCACTGTCCTCTCCCGAAGCAGTTTCTGGTGAGGGAAAAGACGCGCCTCGAGTTCCTCATTATTCAATCTAGACCCTTTGACCAAGTTTTTGTCTTTTTCAAGGGCGTCACCTTCACTGTCCTTATTGGAAACAACATGAACCATGGCCTTCTCGATTCCTGAGATCTTGTCCTGAATGTCGGAAAGAATCACCTTGGAGGCATCAGGGTTGTTCATGTCCAACATCTCCTTGGTCTTCTTTATGTCTGAAGCTATTCTCTTCACTTTGCCCTCTAGAAAAGCGAGCTTCTCGTGAAGCCTGCTAGGGTACTTCGCGTTGCTGCTATTGCTACTTCCATCGGTGGGTTCTTGGGAGGTGGTGGAAGGCTTGGGCTTTTGGGCGTGGGCGTTGGAGGTGGAAAGTTTGGATTTTTGTGTGGTGGGCTTGGGGGTGGGATCACGGGTGGGCTTTTGGGCGGAAGCCCGGTCGAGGGAGGCCCGCGAGAGATCGGAGGGGCTGGAACTACGGCCGCGAGGGAGGGTTTTGAGGGAAGGGTTGGAGCGGGAGGTGGAGCGGCGAGGGTTGGAGTTTTCTTTGAGGAGAGAAGGGGAAGGGAAGCGGCGAGAGGCGGAGAGAGGGCGGGGACGGGCGGCGGCGCCGTCGTCTCCGCTGCCGCGGCGAGTGGACATATCTGTGTGGAATAAATCGATAACAAATCAACTGATTTGCTTTGAGGTGACAAAGAGAGAGAGAGAGAGAACCGAAAAAGAAGAAATTTGCAGAGTGAAGGGATTGAGCAGAAGGGAAAGCGGGAAAATCACTGCGATTTGAGTTTTGAAATTTCTGGGCCGGGAATTTCTTTCTTTTTCCCTAAATTTTGTTTCTTGAGAATATTTATATCAATTTCAGAAATCAAAATATAATGCCTTACTTTTTATCAAAATCTTTGATTGATATAGCACTAAATTATTTAATAAAAGTAACTCCGTATTTTCTTCGGTAAAGTTTTAATTTTAACTATGGATAGTTAGGTTTTCATCATCACATGAGAATGGCTCTGGTAAGAAACTTGATTAAAAGCCTTTTTTTCGAAAAACCTAGTTTATTGAGAATGTTATTCTTTAAAAATATATATCAAAACAGAAAGCCTCTTTTCGCGGCTCCAAATTTGTAGAAACTAAAATTTTTCCTTCCAGGGAATGCTTCTTAAATTCCTAGATATATGATTAAATTTTTGTTAGTGTTTAGGCATATACTTTTTTTTATCTCTTTTTGTCCTTATTATTGAAAAGTAACTATATATAAGGATTAAAGAAATTATTTTTAAGAATCAAAATTAAAAGGGGAAGTTTGTTTATATTGGAATCAAATGATTAGCTTTAAAAAAAAATATCAAATGAGTAAATTTGTTATCTTTTTCCTTTATTTATGTTGTATTTGGCAGGTGAAAATAAAAAAAAAATGATGGATAAAATAAGTTGGTATCTTTTGAATGTGAAAATAATTATAAAAATAATAAAATTTAAGCTGTTATTTATCCATATATATATTCTTACATTTATTTTTTCTATTTATTTTTTCATCAAATACATTTAACTTTCATTTTATTTATTATATACTTTTACATATTTATTTACTATTTTTTATTAAGAAAAAGGAACCTTCTTACATCAATATTATCTCAATTATATTATATTCTTGCTTCAATGTTTATTTTTTTATTAAATTATTTATTTTACAGCTAGCATTCAGTTGTAACAATTTCATTTTTCTTTTAATTTATATTAATTGGTGATAGTGAGAAGATGAAACCTAACATATTGGTTTGAGTAAATAAATTGAAAAAGAAAAAAGGAAGAGAAAAGAAAGTGTGAAGTTGAAATCACAGTTGAATAAAACAATTGCATCAAAACCTGTAATAATAATAATTTACAACTTGCAAAACAACATGTCTCTCCCTCTCTTATCTTCTCTTCTCTCCCTTCCTAAACTCTTTCTTTTTTCACTCACCCCAATATAAACCCTATTGGGCTTCCTATTGGGCTGCCAGCGGCCCACTTTCAGGCCCAGACCCAAAATCTGAAATTGAAATGTCAGTTAGAGAGTCTCCTTTCGACGATCTTCTCGACGATTTCTTCACGGACCCGTCTTCCGAGTTCTTCGATTTCCGTCGGCTGCTTTTGCCAGCCGGCGGCATTTCCTGGGACGAAGGCGAATCGGCGCCGTGGTTGGAGCCGCGCCGGGTTCGTCTGTGGCGGGAGCCACCGTTGGAGGAGTCTTGGTTTGAGGAGTCCGCAGAGGGATCGGAGGACCGCTGGTGGCGGCGCGTGGTCTTCGGTTTAGGCGCCTGGCCCTCGGTGTCGATGGATTGGTGTCGGGACTTGGGAATGAGGAGGTTGCGGGGCTTCGAACCTTTCGAACTTTTCTCGCGTTCACCTGAATTTGAACGAAGAACAAATCAAATGAACAATTCCACACAAAATTTTAGGTCAAAAAATGGGTTTTTTATCCCACTCTTTAGTTTTATCAAAATTAGTTTTAATAAGTTCAAACCTTCTTGAGGATTAGGATTAGGGTTTGCTGATGGGGTTTCTTTTCCTCCTTTAAACTCTGTCATCTGCAAAAGATTTAAAATTGCACACAAACTAATGTTTCTTAATTAAGAAGAGTTATGACCTAAACAAAGTGATAGAGTAGAGAAAGAGAATATATATACCCAGCTTGGTGCATTTGCTGATGGATCATCTGATCCAATATGTGCCACATGCTTTACATCAGTAGGCAACCCAATTTGAAACTGTTCTTCTTTCTCGTCTGCAAAATAGTTATCACCATAATTTGTAGTTTTAATTTTTCAAATGTAAGCATATTTGAACTACCAATAAGATTATGTAACAAACAATGGCAGGCTTTTCAATTTTCTTAAGGAAGAATGTTTTATAAATTCACTTGCATGCATAAAGAAAAATGCACTTTTTATTTTAATTTCTCTGTGGGAATAATGGAGAATGCACTTACCAAATATTTGGGATATGTATCTAAATCCTTTGAGGAGGCCTTTCACCTTGGTCGACATTAATCAATGTAAATGAAGTTTGTTGATATATCTACACCAGAAATCTTCCTCTTAAACAGGTGCTGATTGTATTGAATATTCAATGGAATAAGCTAAAACCCTTCTGAAAAGAAAAGAAAAGAAAAAACTGAGTCAAATGATCACACAAGAAACCTTCTCTCTAACAATCAACATCATTTTGATGACCATATTACTTCATGGCACAACATTTTGAGAGACTAAACCATAAAAGTTTTTGAGTTTCATTAACTTCTATGCATTGAGGAAGTGTTATTGACATTGTAAGAAAAGAAAAAGGTTTTGTTAATGTTTCTTTCCAATGTTTGCAACTACTTTCAACACATGATGTGAAATTTAGAGTTGGAAAAAGATGTAACAGAAGGATATATATACAACAAGAACACCTACCTGGCTACGTACTTTGGGAACAAAAGTTTATATTAATCATATATATATATATATATATATATATATATATATATATATATATATATATATGTTTATA
>Ga0209489_102646_pt1 | contig 36083 bp, 13 predicted proteins | sample SiratrowhiteBW_FD_187527 | JGI IMG/M metagenome (GOLD analysis project Ga0209489, IMG submission 187527) | Root nodule microbial communities of legume samples collected from California, USA - Siratro white BW (SPAdes) (version 2) | ecosystem: Host-associated > Plants > Roots > Nodule | place... | reverse complement strand
TCATAAGTTAATCTTTACTCATTGGATTTTTATTAGTATTTTGCCACTTAAATTTTTTGATATATAAACCTTTTTATCTTGTAGGCCTTTTTAGTTATGACTATATATATATATATATATATATATATATATATATATATATATATATATATATATTATTTGGCTCCACTTAAAATATACCTATGTTGTCCTTCCATCGTTTGGGAAGAATGTATATGACATAGTGGAAGGAGTATACATACACAAATCTCATAAAAAAGTTGTTCCATAGAGAAGAAAGCCATGGAAATGAAAAAAAAGAAAAACGTGAAAACATCACTATTAGGAGTAACTATTACTTCTTACTATATAATATACTTTTTTTTTTACATATACTATTTCTAATTTCTATATAATTAAACAGAAAAAAGAAAAAAAAATTCTTTTATTTTGTCCACTACCAAAGAATTCCTTGTTATTTTTGGTTTCCATTGTTTTTACTTTCTTTCCTACCATTTTCAGTTGTACCTGACATCCGAAGATATGAGAAACGCGGGAAAGTATTTGATGTAGAAGTAGGGTGTGGGAACCTTGGAAAAAGGGTTAAATCTGGCAGCAAAAGTAACAGAAACAAAACACTGATCATTATTCATGGCTGGCTCAGCTACCTATACGCCTAGCTACAAACAAATCAATGAGGGGACAAAACCAAACCAACATCACACATAATAAGGCTAAAATAAAATATAGTCCTCTGCTGGATAAAGATCCTCTCAGTGCCCTTCATCTGCCCCATAGATTCCTCCATCTATATAAAACAAATTCCTTCTTCCAACTCACCATTTTATCTCACACCACATTATCAATTATTAACTTCCCCTTTTCATTCCACTGCGCCGCAGTAGTCTCCCTTCGCACTCCCCAGTGTCGCGCATGCGCATATCATACACAAAAAAAATCATATAACGTACATTCATCAAATCTACTTGTCTTCATGAACAAAAAGAACCCAGATACGTAATCCCTTTACGTGCATAACACAAACTATATATAATTTGAATTTCAGTATAGCATTTTGTTCCCCCATCTATTTACTTTGGAGTTCAAACTAAAAATAAGTTGGTGTGGGATCGGGTGCTATTAGCTAGGCTTATGTGGTGCTATAAAGGGGTGTTGCGGCTTTTCCAATTGGGTTTTGTTTGCATTTGCTGTAGCTGTTCAATTCTGAAGGAAAAATTGAAAAGAAGGTTCATGGTGGTGGGGTCTGATCCTTTGGATTAATTTGACCCCAAGAATTCCAATTGACTGCACCCATTACGAGGGATGAGTGTTCCAATTTTTGACCAAAATCATGGTGCGGACCACACATCTACCATGTAGCTTATTAACCTATTTCGTTAATCATCGTGATAATGATGTGTAGAATCAAACTTGACATTTGTTATTCGTACAAACTTCTCACAGTGTTTGGAAAATTCAAAGTACTTATATCATAATCAGTGAGAAAATTATGGGGATGAGATATGTTAACTTATCATTGGTCTATGTTGGTAAAAAGAAAAGAAATCATTACTATGATGGAGCAAATCATACTACAAACAGTGGCTAACGGAACATTATTTCGAAATTTAGACTATGGTTGAAAAAGATAAAACGTGAGTGCTATGTTTTATATCTTTAGTAATGATTATTATATACGTACTCAATACCCTCTTGTTAACCAAAAAGAGGGGTTAAAATATTATAAGATGAAGAGGAGCATCCAATAGAAAGAGAAAAAAAATACAAAATTTTGGAAGAAAAAAACAACCCTAAAAACATTTGCGCTTTAAATATTTTTGAGAAAAACTTGAACTTTTAAATTGAGTAGAGATCGAGTTGGCCTTTCTGAAATGTCTCTCATTTTCTAGGAAAAGAAGGAAAGTAAAGAAAAGAAGAAATAAAGCAAAATATGTACAATCGCAGCATAAAGATATAGGTAGCTTGAGATTGAAGGCTCTTGGCAGATTTTAAGTTTTCCCATATCTGAAAAGTATGTTAATCATGTGTTCGTCTGGTTGAAAGCCAAACAAGCATCTCTAATATACCTAGTCATAATTTTTAATTAAAACCCAACTCTTATTAAAACATATATTACATGATAAAAGTTTTGAATTTAATAATTGAATTTTAAGAATAAAAATATTTAACTCTCTAATTAAATTACTTTTTGACTGATAAAACTTAAAAAAATAAATATAATTATAAAGATTTACATTTTATAAGATCTCAAAGTTACAGTTAAATTTGCGAGAAAATCTTTAAAATAATAATACATCATAAAATATGCTTAAAATGAAATAAAATGTCATATAAATATTTTATGATCATTGTATTGGAGACTACCCTGAAACGATTTGTGATTAAATCATTTGCGTACAGAAACCTTTGCCACCTTTACATGTGGACATGTCACGATCAACTGAAATATTTTTTATGACAAAAGAGGAAAAAAACACTTTTTCTTCCTGATAAGTCCAGAGAATACTTATACAAATTTTGTCTCTTTAACTGCTTTATCTGTTGAAGAGATGATATTGCTATATTGGGTAATGATATTATGAGTGCATTATTATTGGTTAAATTTATTAAAAATTAAAATTAAGAAAGAAAAAAATGTATATTTTAATCAATTAGTACTGCTATATTTTTTTTCTTCAAAATTTGTAAGATAACAAAAATGAGGAATGCGTATTGTAAGGTACCTTTCTTAATTTTTTTTGTTTTCCAAACAAATAAAATATATATTTTAAATTTTACATTAAGAGTGGTGGCGTCCATGCATTTGATTGGTAATTTGTATCCTTAATCAACCTTTCTATACTATCCGTAGTCAAAATTTTAATCATACATTTTTAGTCCAATGGCTCGCATAAATCAAACAAATACTGTAAGCTCTTAATCTAATACGTTGGTCAATTTAATCGAGATTAATCAATCACCGAATGTGAGATTTGTCAATGATAATATATGGAATTTATCAAATTTCCAATAAATTTTATAATTATAATGGTATTATAAGATTAGTCAACCAAACCTACTCAAATGGTAAAAAGAAGAAAATAAAATCGCTTGAAATTATTAGTAAGTAGATGTTTGGAGAAAGAACAATAATGACCTCTCATGTTTTGTGTTCACTAAGTTCTTTTTTGAGTAATCATATTTTCACAACATGTACTTTGTATACAATTATTTGATAATTTTATAAATTTAAGTAAATCTTTAGATAATGTTTAAATTTTGTTATTAAAGGTTGTCAAATTAATTGTACATATAAAAAGAAAAAGTTGTTAGAACGTTATTTTATCTGTATATAATTATTAATATGTATTTACAATTGTTCAACGTGCTAGTTTAATTTTCTTTAATGTTCAGTATAATTATTAAAAAGTATTTACAATTGTTCAAAAGCTAGTTTATTGTTGTTTTTTTAATGCTCTCTTTGAATTGGATGATCCTTTTTGCATGGATTGGGTGATCTTTTGCAAGAAAAAATGAAGGTGTTGAACTATGTGTTACTATTCACATTTGAAATTAATATGTTGTGATGATCTATAGAGGCATAAAGAGAGGGGTTGAGGATGCATTGTCCCCTCAAATATGAGATGAAATACTTAAAATAATGTGTTATAAGTGTTTTAATTAAATTGAAACATAATAAAAAATGGTTGAAGGTAGAATCAATTATACCTCAACACATAGTCGATTATGGGTGAGACATCATCGGTTATGAGATCTTCAACCATAATTCATTATGCCTCCCTTCAAATAATCATGTAGAAGTTGATTCAAAAATTTGATTTTTGTTTTGATTTGTGTGAAATAAAAAAAATCTAAATCTAGTTTTAATATTAAAAATATTAATTCACCTTTATCTTTTATGTTTGTATGTAAAAAATTTGAACCTCATTTCTAATTTATTATTCACATACTTATATATAAATTAAAAAAAAATTCTCAATATTTTCTTTTGCATCGGGTAAACAAATCACTTCAAAACTATCCATTATTTAAATTTATTTTGTATTCATTGTCAATAAAATACAATCAAGGACAAATTACTTATCCATTTTATAACACAATTATTTTTAATTTTGTTCAGTCACATAAATTTCATTTATTACAAGCTTTTTATTCAAATTCACTCAATTTCTCTTAATTCAAATACGACATTTTTTTTTGAAATTATTGTTATTAGTATTAACCAAATCGTTGAGATTTAAATTAATATTAAAAATATTTTTTTTAATTAAATAAATTTTAAAATAAAAACATTAACGGATGCTAAATTGCTTTAAAACAAAAATCAATTTTAAAATTAATAATAAATTAGCTAATGATATTTAAAGTTGATTTCAGAAATTAACACTAATAAATTAAAATTAATAATTTTAATTAGAGTCACACTAACATTCATCACAAATTCAATACTATTAATTAATTAATATCAATTTTTCTTCATTAACATGAGTTAAAATCCGACACTAAATATCTATATTCTTAGTATCTAGCCATTATGTACATATAAAATCTATCCTAACTTTTGTCGTCTTCCATTTAAGGATAATGTATTCTAGATGTAAAAAATAACGAACTACTTTATATCTAAATGGTGTCTCCAATTAATTATAGTGTTAGTGGCCCGAACTGTTTAGCCCTTAGGTATCACTTCACCAACAGCCCTAATGATTATCTCTCACCGCAGTAGTGGAAAACTAGAAGTTTTTGGGAACACACCACAACACAAAAGCAAATAAAGAAACAAGACCTAGAATACACAATCATCAAGGAGCAATGATATCATGCTGATGATTGAAACAGTAGTAATCCATCATCATCCATCTCTATACTATAACAAACACAATACAAGAAGAACAACGCAGTGAGGTTAGGTTTAGGAGGGTAACGTGAGCACACCCTCACTTCATTCACCTGACACAAGGCCATAAGTGGATATTATAAAACTCCTATACTATTATACCTTTAACGTTCTTCTTTCAGCTGTCACCCTTCCCATACAATTTTGTCAGTTTAGTCCCAAAAACTTGCCCAGTCCAATAATATCACTATCAATTGAATGACATTACTCTTGTGCTAATCAATCTGTTGGAATACCAGTTCACTTTACAACATCATTGGTGCAGCCTCTTTCTATTTCAAATCAAATATATAAATTTCATTATTTAATAATTATAAATTATACATAAAAAAATTCATAACTTCATTCATAATATACTAATATAGCAAATTACATAAATAATAATAGATAATTATACATATATATGGTGAACACTAAAATAAAATATCATTGTTTCATTATTTCAAAATTGTATTACACAACAGACAAAATAGTGGTTTAGGTACATTTTTTATTTTCCAACTTGAAATCACAAATAGGCTTGTAAAATAGTGAGATATTAATTAATCAGTAGTAAAATATGCATGCTATATAAGAGGATAGTTGCTCGGATTTCTTTTAAAGATTAATAAAGATAAATAGGCTAAATTGAAAATGGTCTTCCTTTAATTATTCATTCGAAATTTTACTTCTACTGTTTTTTTTCACAGTTCCCGTATTTCGATAAAATCTACAATTTTGCTCTAAATAAACTTTGCATATTTAATTTCTTTGTTTAATATTTTAATTAATTTTTGTATGATACCTTAAATGAACACGTCTGAATACAAAAAAAAAGTTTAAAACAAATGGAATTAGATAAAAGTTGTTATTTTTTTGAAATCATGAAGAAAGAAACACACAACTTGAAATGAATAGCTAAAAGAAAATCAACATTATAATTTAGGCAAATAAATAGGTATTTTTTTCCAAATCATGAGAGACTAAACATAATCTTTTGTGAGAATTTTGTCCTTATTAGTAGGTAGCAAGAGCATGGAATGGAGGGAAAAAGAGAAGAAATGAATAAGGAGGGAGAATGTGGGAATATATCCCTTGCTTGTGGGAGGAGGGAGAGAGGGTCCACTGCTTTTGGGGTCCACAAGCAGAGTGCTCTTTCGGTATGTGTTCTTTATCGATCACCCAAATATTCTCACCTAGCTTCTGTCACTTCATTCAGACATCTTTGTTGTGCCAACTATGTTTGTGTGTCTTGCTCTCTCTTCTCTCTCTCTCACACATACTTATTCATTCACAATTACCTCTTCCAAACGGCTACACTTTGCTTAATGCTTATCTCATTCCATACCAACCAATAACTGTGACTGTGACACTGAATATTTTATCTGGTCAAGCTGAGCTAAGCACTGGGGCCACATATTATAAGGGCCCACTGTTTTGTCACCGACGGGGAGTTATGACACAAACTCTCTCTCTATAAAGGACAATATCTCAGCTCAACTCATTCCTCTCACCTTTTTCTTCCTTCATATTCACTGTCACTTCCCAACTAACACTCACATTGTCGCACAACACAATCACAACGCAACTCATACACAACGGAGTACACTGCCTCCCTCTCTTTTTCACCTACACTTCCACTTAGCCAACACTATTCTTTCGCTCTTCCGTGCTCATCATACAGTACTATTGCTAGCTAGGGCACTAAGATAGTAACAGACTTGTTCATCAGAACTCCCAGCTCCTGATTTTTCTTGTAAATGGGTTTTTCCTCTCTCCACGTCTGCATGAACTCATCAGATCAATGGCTGCAGGTATGCATGAGTATATCTATGAAAGAAATCTGTTTTCTTCTAGTTTTCAAACCCCTCAGAACCATGTTGTTATATTGATATGTATGTACTTATTATGAGCGAATTAATGAGTAGTCATTATACTTGGACATTCCAACCCTAGTAGTACTTGTTATCTATTATTAAGTCTTCATAATTCATACCACAGTAACGAAATACAACGGTTTGACTAGAGAGTTTTAGGCTTTTAGCTGATCGAGATTTACTGTTAGAATTATAAAATATTAATCAAGAAGCTATAGTAGCAGCATGTATAGAGTCAAGTTGGACCATGCAATTATCTATTTAAATTAGAATGTTTTGCTACTCGAAAGGGAAGGGGGGGAACGTGAAAAAGAGAAGGGAAAGAAAGAAGAGGGAGAAATAGCAGAAGAATAAAGAGAACGTCCCAATCCAAGATAAGACAAAATTGACAGTACGCAACACATTTTCCTATACATTAATTATTGTTTCTTTATATAAAATGTCAGGGCACAATTCACGAGGAGTGTGGGGTGGATTCTTCTTCACCATCAGGCGACATGCTTCCTTGCTCGAGACCGATGACAGAGAGGAGGCTAAGACCCTCACAAGAGCAAGCCCTCAAGTGCCCTAGGTGTGACTCAACACACACCAAGTTCTGCTACTACAATAACTACAGTCTCTCTCAGCCCAGGTATTTCTGCAAAACATGTAGAAGGTACTGGACCAAAGGAGGCACTCTTAGGAACATTCCTGTTGGAGGTGGTTGCAGAAAGAACAAGAAAGTTTCTACTAAGAAACACAATGACCACCAACCAGCTATTAATCAAAACCAAACACAACCTGCAGGACCCTCTTATATTCATAATCACAAAGATCTTCAACATTCCTTCTTGGATGTGCAGTTTTCCCACCTCAACAATTTGCTTGGGACTAATGCTGGGGTACTGGGAAACCCTAATTTCATGGATAGTAAGTATAGCATGGGAATGCTAGAGAACCCTGGGCCTATTGACTTCATAGAAAGCGGGTTGGATAGTATGAATATGATTAGGGGTTCTACTAGGAGTTTGGATCTTCTTGAAAATAGTGATATGAGTGTGGGTGGTGGTGTTGGGCTTGGTGATATGAGTGGCGCCTACAATGGATTTCCATTGAATTATCAAGGTCTTCCTACTGCAGCATTTGGAGGCATGTCCCTTGATGGAAGCATCAGCAATGTTGGAACTTATATAATGGACTCTTGCCAGCGACTTATGTTGCCCTATGATGCAGGTCATAACATCCTGAACGGTTCAATTGATGTGAAGCCAAACCCTAAGCTGTTGTCCCTTGAATGGCAAGATCAGGGTTGCTCTGATGCTGAAAAAGTGTCAATGGGATATCTTAATGGTTCAGGATCATGGAGCGGCTATGGCTCTTCCACAACAAACCCTTTGGTCTAGGGCTAATAATTAATCTCACTTCTCATGAATCATGCAGAGATATATGATCAAAGGTGGTGTTAATGGGCTAATTAATCTCGTTCGTATCCTATATAATTTATTATATTATAATTATTGTTCATAAAGCTTTTTGCTAGGAGGGTTCTTTATATGTATCTTTGGTAATGTTTCTATGTTCCAAGTTGGTCTTTGATTGTTATTGACTTAACAAAAAGAGTGTGAACGGGGCAGCTTCAGTGTCAAAATGGACTGCTTTGGTGCATTAGTACCTTTAGATTCTTCTTGTCTTGTGTGCGCAGAAGCTCTCTGATAACTTTAGGATTTGTTGTAACATCGAGGATGATATGGTAGTTCTTTTTTCATGTTGAAGAAAATGTGCAGTAGTGCTATATTATATTTATTTCTATGTTTGTAGGCTTCGTTATGTGTCCTTAACTATTCTTGTGCTGACTCCTTTTACCGTTAGAAATTTGAGTAATATTTTCCATGGAACCTCAAATTTTTCTAGGGCGGAACTTCAGTTGTCCAGAGATTGTATTGTGTTCATATTTAACGAACTTAATTTAATTATTGAGAAATTTTAATTAGCTGACTATATTAGTTAAACAAAAAAAATTATCACTTTAACTAAAAAGTTACCTAAGAATTCAATTTTCCATAAGTTGAGTTTTTTCCTCCTACAAAGCCCAGTGATAAGATCTCCACTTTCAAAATATCTTAGTTCAATAAGGCACGAGAACAAGCTAAAAATGAGTTTATCTCTCTCTATAGTAAAAGACAAGATGGTTTGAGGTTTGAGGTTTGAGCTGGGTTGTGGCTTGAAGTATGGCACATTTTTTTTCAGTAATGAATATATTACAAATATTTACAGAATTACCGCAAGATTAGATTGTTCGTTGTGTACTTGAGCTCTGGGTCAGTGTAATACCTAATAGATTAATACAAACATTTTCCTCATTGCAATCTGCCTAGCTCAACTCTAATGCAGAACTGTTGTAAGCACATGATCCATATTCCTTTTGCTTCATCCAGTTTAAATATACAAACGGTAGGGACAAGAGAACTTCATTTAATTCATCAATTATTTGTTCATATTATAATATATTAAATAGATGTTTTAATTGTTAAAAGTATTATTTTTGTTTGTTATTTATACTTATCCGTACGTCTAAGAATGTTCATCATTTAAGATAAAATTTCTCTGTAAGCAATTTTTTTTGGACTTGAACTTTGTCAATGAATTATGTTTCATTATTTGACTAAAATTATAGTCATATAAAATGTTTGGATCAAAATATCTTATAAATACAACTTCAATTTTTTCTTTTTACATTATTATTAAATTATGGTATGACTTAAATTCAAAAATCATTATTCCAAAGTTATATTAGATCACACAATTTCAGTGTAATTTGTTTTAAACTAAAATTAGATTAATATGATATGATTTTATCAATTCAAGTTGTATTATATTGGTATGATTTTTTATAATGAATTTATGTCATACTAACACAATTTATTTATTTATAAAATAAAAAAATTATTTACTTTAAATATTTCAATTCAAAATTATACAAACATGAAAAAATACCAATCTTATCCTACTTAAAAATAAAAGACGCAGTATGGTTTGTAGAGAAATGCCATCGGTCGAAACTATCTTGCAACTTTTTGCATTTTTTATATCACAATAATAAAAATAATATCACAGTTATATGAGTGATGTTGCATGCGGAAAGTTACGTCAATCTAAAATAAGTAGAATAAACAAAAGAGAAATATCTTTTAAATATGATATAGTTAAAATTTTCTAAAAGTTTCTTTTATTTCAAATTTGTCAAAATAATTATAATAAGTATATTTTTTATAAATTTATAGTGAAAGAGAAAGAGACAAATTCATTCTTTTTTAAGATAGTAAAAAAAAAGAGACCAACTCATTCATTTTCTAAAACTGATTATTTTTTAAAATAGTAGAAGAGAAATAGATAAGTACATTTATTTTCTATGTACAAATTAAACATAGAAAAACAGAAAAATAAAAGGAAAAATTATACTTTTTATATTTTTTTTCATATAGGTTGCGGTAACAATACTCTTTTTACGGGTTTAGTGTAATGGAGCAACTGATGATACGAAGGCTTCGCACTTTGCGCATGTTGTTTTGGTAATCTATATATAGTTGCTGGTTTTAAGGGTTTAAAATAAATTAAAAGGCAAAAGGTGCTTTTTAAATTAATAAAATAATTAAAATTATAATATTTATACTGTTTTTTTGAATTAATAAAATAATTAAAATTATAATATTTGTACTTAAAATTTATTTTTCAGTTTTTTATTATGTAAAATTATTTACTAAATTATCATAATTAATTTTATTTAAAATATTTCTTTTTCAATAAACAGTAAAATTAATTTAATCTTTGTTGAGACATTATTGATTTTAAATAAAATTTTATTAATTTAAGTTTTGAAAAAACTCCTCATATGTTATATATGCATTTAAAAAATAACTTTTTTATATAATTAAAAATAATCAATTAATTTATTATTTTTCAATCCTATAATCTCCTTTACCATATCTAATTCACAAAATAAATATAAATCATCAAGATTCAACAAATTTTTCAAAGTTTAGACATTTTTCTTTCAAAAATATATAACTCAATTACTTTAATTTTTTAATACCAAATAAGAAACCAAAAACATCATATATCTTAAATTGTTTAAATTTATTTTGAAGTGTGGTAATTACTTTATCTATAATATATATAAAATAATCAATTATAATGACTCTTGAGATGATTTTATAATTCCATTCTCAACATTTCATCAAACTAATTCTTTTTTACAAAAAAATATATTTTCAAATTCATTTTCTTTATTCCTTCCAAAAAAGGAAAGAAGACCTTATAATTGTTCAATAATCATATTACACATATGTTTTGATTATAAATTTTGACTATATGTCATACAAAACAGTCATGTTTAAAAAAGTTCAAAATTCTCAAGTTTGTAAGTTCAGAATTATTATCTTAGTTGACTACTTCTGGCTCAAGGACCAAGCAGGAAAATCAATGATTTTTGGCATGAAAAAGTTTAATATTAATATATTATTATAAACTTAAAAAAAATACTTAATTTTAAAATTACACTTAAAATAATTTTTAATTAAAAATTTAAAATATCTTAACTGATTTTAAATTTATATTGGTACTATAAATATTCTTTAATGACTTTAAATTTATATTGGTACTATAAATATAATATTTTTGGAACTTTCTCCTAATAAATTAATGATTAATAATATCCTTTGAAAAGACAATGAACAGTTAAGGATCCTAAATATTGAAATCATCTATTTATATGCCACTTTTTCTCTGACTCTTCACTTATCTCGTTTCTTTCTCTCTGACTCTTTCCTTTCTCTGACTCTCTTTCATTGGTTCTTCCATATCATTGTTTCAATTTGAGGATTACCTAATTCCAAATTTATTTTATCATTCTATGTTGTGTATTTATTCATGTGGTTATATTTGGAAGCTTGTTGGAGTGGTAGATTGAGAGAATTGCACTTTGAGAGAGAGTTGCACTTTGAGAGAATTGCAGTTTGTGTTGTCTTTTGCTCATTCTGAATACATCAATATCAGGTAAAAATAATATAAGATTGATGAATTGATCTCAAAATCATTTTAATTTGAGTTTTAGTTGGCTTTTGCTCATTTTGAATGCATCAATATGTGATAAAAATCAAAGATTGATGAATTGATCTCAAAATTATTTTATTTTTATTATTGTTTAATTATTTTCAAAATAATTTGTACAGATTAAAGGAAGAGCATTAGAAATTTATGATTTATAAATTTATAAATTAAATTTAAACAGACTGATTTGTGATTTCAAAACAAGATACTAGGATGAAGTTCATTACTTTGTCAATCAGGTTTTATTTTTGTCTTTTTTTTTTTATCTTAGATTGATTTTATATATTTATAAGTTATATTCAGGGATATATACTTAATTTTAGGGTTTAACATTTAGGGTTTAAATTTATGAGACTTAGTTGTCAAAGCATATAAACTTGATTGTAGTATCTTGTCTTGAAGTTTCAAGTCTCTTTCTATCTTTCTGGTTTGTCCTTTGGTGAGCTTTAAATTTAATCTATATATAAATTCTAAATCTCTAATGTTGTTCCTTTGATCTATTGATGAATTGATCTAAAAAAAAAAGGGAATAACATTAAAATTTTAGAATTTATAGATTAAGTTTAAAACCTTACAAAAGGATAAGACCAAAAGATAAAAGGACACTTTAAACTTGAGGACAAGATACTACAATCAAGTCTACTGTTTTGATAATCAAATTTTATAAATTTAAACCCTAACCCTAAAATTAGAAATTATAATATATATACCATTGAATATAACTTAATAAGTATATAAAAGGAGATTAAGGTAAAAGAAGAAATTAATTGTCAAAACAATGAATTTGATCACAGTATCTTGTCTTGAAGTCTCAAGTCTCCTTCTATATTTTGGTCTTTTTAAATTTAATTTATGAATTCTAAATTTGAAATGTTGTTCCTTTAATATATATAGATTGACGAGCCTTTATAAAATGATAAAATAAATTTAAAATTTGATAATGATCTAATAACATTTAAACACTCAAATTGAAATAATAATATTATAGAAAAATCAATGAAAGAGTTAAAAAAAACATTTTTACTATTTCTTGAATGTTTAATGTCTTTTAAAAAATATTATTAATTAAATTTTAAAAATTTTATTCATTAAATTTAAGATTATTAAAGAATATTTATAATACAAATGCAAACTTAACATCAATCCAGATATTTTAAATTTTTAATTAAAAATTATTTTAAATATAATTTTAAAATTAAGTATCTTTTAATTTAATAATAATATATTAATATTAAATTCTTTTGAAGTCTTATTTTTTTATCTTGAACTAGCCATATATATATATATATAAATAAAAGTTGACTTGTTGTTTTAAAGAAAGAATTATACGTAATTGGTGTTGACAGTGACTAGTGAAATACCCATTCTAATACACTTGTTTTTAATATAATTTATATATTCTTCATTCCTTTGGTTGCTTGTTTAATTTGGCAGTGACAATTGGATAAAGCTGCATAGGTATTGGGAAAAATTCAAGAAAATTCAGGACTTGGAATGCATTAATGCTTATATTAAGGAAAACCTTTTTCAGTGGAAACGGAGGTACTTCCTTTTGATGGAAGAGTGTCTATTTAAATATGTTCTCCTTTGCTGTGATTATTTGTGTGTCTTTTTTATAGCATAAAAAAATTGAAGAAAGAAGAATAGTTTAGGTAAAATGGGAGAAATGTCTAGGTCGAAACTATTAAGAAGGTGAGGCTTAAAGCATATACAATTATATAATTATGCAGTTAAGTGGAAGTGGAGGATAGTAATAAAAAATAGTGGATTATGGAGAGAAGTAATAATAAAATAGTGGATTATTGAGAGAAATTAAATTAGATAGTTTGATAAATATATATCACTGCAAGGAGAAAATTAACTAAGTTCAGATTTTGAGAAAATAGGTGAAATGAAGATATTTCTCTAAGGATAAATATAGTAAATCATATAAAAACTCTTGTAATAATTAGGGTGTCAGGTATGAGAGTATGGATCAACAATAGGAATGGAAGATAGTGTGAGAGACGTAAGTAGTTTTAATGGAAATTAGCTCAAGTTGATAGTCTTATAAAAGAATTATCACAAAAGGGGAAGAGGAAGACATAGGTGTGGAAGGGGGATGAATTTAGAACCTATATGTTAGATCTGCTTATATAAATGTCTGTAGGGTAATAATGATGATGGGGAAGATAATACTTTCTTCAACTTATTGTGGAAAATTAACGAAATCCCAAATGTTTTACATTTTATTTGGAAAATGTGTGTGAATGGTATGTCTACAAAAGATAATCTTTATCATATATAGTACATTAAAGTATTGTGTTTTATGTGTAGATGTGTACATATCAGTTGACCATTTATTTTTTATTTTTTGAATGTAAAACATCAGACCATGTTTAGAATTTTTGTAATAAATGGATAGGATGGGATTAACATAGGTTATGCACAAAAACACCTTCCAACATTTTTATCAATTTATCTTGTCTTACTTTAATAGCAAAGGTAATAATATTTAAAGATAATATAATTGTTTGTTATTAAATGCATATAGGAACAAAGAAACTCTGATTTGTTCATAAATGTCAAAGTGGATGATGAGGAAATTTTTGGGGTAGCTTAATTGAAAGCATACACATGGACTACAAATAAGGTACCTATAGCTAATTTGTATATTTTGATCCGTGTGTCCAAAAAAATTGTGTCTTTGTCTAAAATTGTATTAAAAGGGTACAATACTGAAAAAACATTGTTATCTAACTTACAAGACCTAGTTATTATTCTATTTTTATATGCTCTATTCCGATGGAGGCTTGGACTGATGATATTTGTTTAATAAATTTTATTATAACCATCGTTTTACATAAAAGAAATGTCACAATTTTTTTTGGAATCAGTACTAGCATCCTATATGATTAAAGACTATATAAATCTTTGCTGGTAGGGTACATTGAATGTACATTGGGAGAGGGGTTTAGGTATTTTGTAACTATGCATAAATGAACAGGTATTTTCTATGTTATTTGTATGTATATTTAACTTTTTAGAATTGTGCTACCTGGTTGGGGAGTTCTAAGGAGATATTTTGATATATTTAGGTATACAACATTTTTTTTACGGAGATTGAGACATTCTTAGTGTCTTATAATATTATATATTTTTTCTTGGTCAGAAAAAAAAAGCTACATAGTTGGATGTATTACTTCTTTAGCCATTCAATCTGTTTTAGTATAATATACAATCATAAGACATTCTATAATTTTATACACAAAAAATAAGCTTTATCTTCAACCTTTCTATAATTTTATCTTAAAATAATTAGACATTCAATGGGTTAATTTTTATTATCAAAGTTTCACTTAAAAATATAACATTAGTAACTAGTGAAATAGGAGTATGGTCACACACATAATCTAATTAAAGTTTTATGTATTTTAAACTTTTGCATCGATTCTTTTAATATAATTGTGTAGTCTACACTACTTATATATATAATCACAAATGTCATCACATATCTAGTGTCTATTATTTAAAATACACATCTATATTTTTATATGATAAAAGTAAATTTTTTATTAATTTCATACTACCTATTAAATTATGAATATAAGTATGACCACACATAATATCTTATGTTTAATATTTAATTATTTAAAAGTCACTTTAATAAATAATTTAAAAATAATAAATTATTTAAAATATATTTATGATCAATTGTATTATATAATCTTATACCCAGTATTTAATTTTAAAAAAATTATAATTCAAGTACGATAAATGTTTAGTTTATACTATGTTCGCTTATTATATTATTTGTAAGGGTGTTAAGTATAGTCAATCGTACTATACTTTTAGTCTTCACCTCTAGAGTTGTTAGTGTTGTCTAGAAGATCTTTATTCTTTTCCTTGATTCTCCATTTTCTTCTATTGTTAATTTTTTTTTTTTTCTTTTTGGACTCTTCGTAGCAGTGAAAAGTTTAGTTTAATATGATTCATTGATTGGAATATATTTTTTGTAATCTAGAACAAAGAAAGTAAATACCTGACGAAATTTGTATTTAGAAAATGAATTTCACTAATTGTCTTACACCCTTATCGTGAAAATAAATTTTGTTATTAAGTGTTCAAGAGATTTTTTTTATTAGGAAGCATATGTTTATTCTATTAAGAAATTAAGATTTCAGCAAACTTGTGATTTAACTAGCATTAAATTTGTAAGAAGTTTAAGTAATTATATGCATGGAAAAAAGGTTATTTGAAGTCTAATCCTAACTTTAACCTACTATATCAATTTTTATCTATTTCACCCTATAAGTGTTTGATAAAATCTTACAAAAAAAATTTATTTGTTTTTATACAGTTTTAATCTTTTACAATCAATAAATTTTATAAAAATATTATTTTATCTAAATTTATAAAATAATCTTCTACATGAAAGCTTTCAAGTCTTGTCTACCCATTGAACCACAATAAAGAGAATAATAATTCCTGGTTATGAAAAAACACATTCAAAGGCACACCTTAATCATTTGAATTCCTGGGATGAAAGGTTTCAAGTCTTGTTTTCCCATTGAGCCAAAGTAAAGACAACGATGATTTTCGGTTATAAAAGGCACATTCCTTACAAGAGGATTATAGTGTGATTCACGATTTTACAAAATCAAAACTTCAAAGAAAATGGTTCCCGTAACCTTAGGCGCGCTTTATGTTGAACAGCTGAGTGTCACAGCAAAAATCCTTTTCCCAGAAGATTATTGTAGATCCCTTCCAAGGACAGATGTTATTAACATATTGGAGTAGGTGCTCGTATAATACAGAAGCTTTCAGTTAGCAGGCTCGTATTTGCAAATACAGTCGTATATGTTCCCTTTAATCAACTTTTCAGCAAATCTCTGATTTTTCACCATTGCAAGCTACCAAAAAAAAATGAAAAAGGTAGAGGGAAAGAAATGTGTCAAAGGCGCCCTATAGACATAAATCCATCTTATCAAACACAATAGGGGACAGTAATAGGCTTCATTGAAAATATAAAGTAATTAAAAGGTGCAGTTTCACATTCATATTGACGTACTATAGTTGGAATTTAAATAGTTATGAATACCATAGCAATGAAAGAATAAATCATTAAAATGCCATAAATCTAAAGATATGAATGTGCAATAAGGTTGCCTATAAACTATGATGATTAGATAAAGTACTGCTCAGAGGCGGATGCACAAAAAGAAAGATTTTAAAAATATGCTAATGAGTTCAGGAATTCACGCAACCACACCCATATGGGTTTTCAACATAGGACAATGGTCATGGATAAGAGAACAAGAAATTATAGAGAAGTATTAACTTAGGAACTATAAACTAACGATAAAAATGCCAAATTGAAATTCAGCTGACTGACAGTAAGTATAAACTGCATGACCTTACCTTCAAAGCATCACACTTAAACCGGGCATTGAGATTGGTATGAAGAGCTCTACCCATTCCTTCCAAAATTATCTGTCCAAGAGAGAAAGCTAAATTATAAATATGCAACTTGATTTTATTAAATCCATAGTAATGTTATTAGATAAACAGAATTGTTGTCCCCACCAAATCGGCATCTTTTGCAGCAGCAGCCAGCTCAGAGCTGACCTGTCTAAAGTCTATACATGGGCTACCACACCCATTCTCAACAACCATCAAGGGTACAGAAGACGAATTTTCTCTAGGACTGTCCAAGGTAGTACTCATTGCATCAACAAGCAAGCCACCAGATTCAGCAGCTCGCCTAAGAATGTCACAGTGCTGTAAGATAGAAGAATTAGTATACTGTTTAAACTAATCCACGATCATCACAGATACTTCGGTTGAGATGAAGTAAAGAGATTGACAAAAAAAATCAGGTCAATGATATCAGGATCTTCCCATTAACACTTAATAAGATACCAGAGCAAATACTTTCTTTTACCAAATGCTGACAGAGAACCACATAAGTTGACACAGAAAAAATGTTCTCTAAACCATTATTGTTTAAATCACGTAAATGCTGGCCTACTTGACAATTTAAATTGCAAGGGAAAGTCTACAAGACGAGGAAACAAAATAACAATTGCATTTTATAAATTTATGCAGTTGTTTACTTGGATTTTAGAATACAAAATTAAAGGGAAGATCATGAAGTCAAGAAGGAAAAAATTAGTCAACTAAAATACGGGGTGCTACAAACACAGATGTTTACATAAAAAGCACGGTACTCGGAAACTGTGCTTTACATAACATCATTGCACGCCAAATTTGTGTTCGTAGAGATTTATATGCTAGGAATTTAGTAAGCATGGAATTTTACCAGGAAAACAAAAAAAGAGAAGTTACTAATTAATGGTAAAGACATTCATATAAATGTTACATGGGAACTCTCGAACTTCACAAATATTACAGGGACCGACAGTTTGCAGTTCATGAAAATTCACAAACCTTAGCAGCCTCGGCAACAATGTCAGGAAGCTCCATTGCAGTGACATCATTCAAAGCAGGAAGGGAATTTGCAACCAGTACCACCTGCACTCACCCATTATATATTCAATCATATCAATGCTGATTTGATTCTTTATTGCATTACACTGTTTACTTTTCTATCAAGAGAACAATCGTAATTCTTCAACATCTATTCTAAATCAAGACACCATTATTAAAATCATAGTTCATGAGTAGTTTTCAGATCAGTTCATTTCCTGCATGAAAATTCATTCCATCATACAAATTCTCATTTTCTTCAAAAAAACTCACTTCAGTTCCACGGCGGAGGAGTTCTCGCGCCAGGGGAAGCATCCCAAGAACAATGTCAGCACCTGAATTATCCACAAAAAGTAAAGCTCTTTTATGTGGGGGTGGTTTCTTGTCCCCTGTTCCTAACATTCTCTCCTTAAAGACATCAAAGTCATCCACCTAGATGGAAAACAATTAGCTTAATATTCAACAACCAATCATGATAATAAATTAAGAAATCAAATACCCTCATCATGATTATGTTGAACAAAACCTACTCGCCAAGGTCTCTGCATTTTGTTGCGACTCATTCTGTAAATTTCAATAATAGTTCCTTTATGATAGAGATCCACACATGCACGAGATCCCCAATCAAAAATGTTCGCAGCAAGAACGCCTTCTATTAGAGTAAGTAGTTTTGTTTCCTGAAACAAATGAGGCTTTTAACCAACATGATTTATGAGAAATAAGGGTGACTTAGGGGCCTACGAACATTGTTCCAGGTACATGGTCACTTCCTCTCACTTTACATATATATGTATGTTAGTTGCATATATCATCCACCAGACTAGGAAGAACAAATATTGAATCCTCCCACCAATTTTTATTCCGAGGATCATACAATTACATACCTCATCCAGACTATCAAGCTCCATCAACAAATCAGGTAAGACAGCGATTGATGCCTCATTTTCCCTAGGATAGATATAAAAAATAACAAATTTAAGTGACCAAGAATAAGGACATTATGAGGATAATATAGGTCTAATGATGACATTAACTATGTTCACATTGATAGCAGGGCATACCAAAGCAGGATAGTGAGACCCCCAGATCAACCCAAAAAGGCATATTTTGATTTCCAAACGTTTTTGTGAGGTTTACAAGAAAATTCAGATTTTTAATTGGGGATGCCCCTGATGCTATTCTGTTAGATTTTCCTTTACTTGAATTTCAAATAAGTTTTAGATAGTGATTTTGTCATTGTTGAACATTTTGTCCTTTATGATTTGTTTCAGTTAGTTTTAGTTTCAAGTAAATCCAATGATAGGTTAGATATTTTATGGATTTCAAATTATTATAAGCCTACACAAAGGCATTCTCATTCATGAATTTGAATGATTATTTTCCTTCATCTTTAATCTGTCGTAGGTTAGATATTTTTATTTTACAAACTTGTGATTTGAAAGCTATCACAATTACAGAGCTAACGAACAAATTTCATGCAAAAAGGCAAAGGATCTCAATGAGAATCGGTAAAATTATTGGAAGAACCTTTCGAGCAAAATTTAATGGCGGATGTTTTCCACAATCATCCAACTACAAATGGAATATTGAAGGTTCATCTAGAAAAGGAAAGTTTTTTATCTGTTTCCATTGCCATAAAACTAATTATAGGGAAGAAGAATGTCTGTACAAAGATAAACCTTTCTTTCACAGTAACTTTTGCAATAAACTTGGTCACAGTGAAAAAGTATTGCAACTTGAAGAAAAAAAACAACCTGAACAATAGCCCATATGACATGAAAGATTGAATGAACAAAATAAAAATGATGAGTATTTGTTTATGGCATCACAAGAACTCAGTTCACATGAATTAAATATTTGGTTTATTTGACCGTGACTGCACCAATCACATGATGAAATGTTTTTTTTTTTCCTCCATTAACAGGTCAATTCAACCAAAAGTCAAGTTGGGAAATGGAAAAATTGTGCAAGCCAAAGGAAAAGGAATAACTGTTATATCAACCAAGAAAGGTATGATAATTGTCACAAATGTTCTCTACATTCCAAAAGTGGATAGAAATTTCTTAGTGTTGCGTAATTGTTAAAAGTGGATTTGACGTCTCTTTCAAAGGAAAGCAGTGTTTTATCATTGATGAACATGGAGTTGGAAATAGTTTTTATCTGAATTTGGATCTAAGTGAAGATCATTATTCTGTGGTCAAAATTGATGAAAAGTGTCGTTTAGGATGAAATGTGTCACACATAAACTTGACATTGTTAAAGTTCATGCAAGATGAATTTGGGATGACAAATCTTGGCAAATGGTCTTTAAAGACCAAGGAGTTAAATTAAATTATATGATGACAATGATTTAAGTAAAAATATTATTGACAACTTGCTACTCAAACATTTCTGATCTCAAGTTTGATGGTTAAAACTCGAAATTTCCATGGGAATGTTCAAGGAGGAATGTTCGAATTATGAGATTTCCTTTATTAGAATTTTGAATTTTAGGTAAGTTTTGGAGATAGTGATTTTGTTGTTGAAGATTATTTGCTTCAGATCGTTAGTTTAAATTTCAAGTAAATATAACGGTAGGCTAGATATCTTAGGGATTTCAAATTGGTTATATATAGGTATTGTCATTTATTAATTTGACTGATTATGTCCTTCATTTTAAATCTCAGTATTTTTCTCTGCAAGTTCCACTGTTACTATATTTTTTATTTTACAAAATATTTCCAACATATTCTTATTCAGTGCCAGCAGTACCAAATCCAAGTTTACAATTTGACCTCTGAAGGAGATTTGGATTTTCAGGTGGATTTGTCAAGAAGAGGCCTGTCCCAAAGAACGAATAAGGAACAGAAAATACAAAAAGTGTAGACACGACAGAAGGGTCAAGAGCCCAATTCCTCCCTTTTATTCTCTAATGATATTGAAGAAATTAAAATTCAACACCATCTCCTTATATAACTATTTGATAACAGTGGACCATTCATTCTGCATAAAATTCAGTGAGCCAGAATAATGCATTGCATCCTGTCACAGAACTAGCTAACAGACAGTTACATCTAGAGTCCAAGTAGAGATCTCATCCACATGGCTCAACAAAGATAAACGAGAAAAGCTAGAACCCTTTCCAGAACACTTTTTCCAACAAACCATTATTGGATGAAATCCACTAAATGATGCAAGATCCACTCCTTTTTTTATGGAGCAACCTGTACGTGTTGTATTTTGTCAAATAAAAAAAACGTGTTGAAAAGAACATGCAAGAGAGTGTATTTCTAGCATTTTTCAAATATAATTACCTCTGCTTTATACTTATATAAGCATCAAAAAAATGGAATTCCCTCAAGCACTCTTCCCTCATTTCCAGTAGTCTGGCCAGGCCTAACTTGCCGTATGCAGCAGGCTCCTCCATTAACCTATTCAGTTCTTGTGCAAGTTAATCAGTTATAAGTGTATGGCCAACCAAAATTAATAAATTTTAAATATTTTGATCTCAATGAGTGTTATATTGATAAATATGGTACAAAAATGCATCCACGTGTAACTAAAATTTAAAGCTTATATTCCAGATATGCCATAATCTACAAGAATACGAGGGTATGAGACTAGTAAACTTATCAGACCTGGAAAAGTGTATTATGACAAAGAAAAGTAAGTTATCCATAATAAGAGAGAGTAATGGAGCATAGATGGAAGCAATCACATAGCTTATCGTCTAAAGACTATAAAACAAACTAATCTGACCATGTTTAGAAACGTCATTGAGGAAGTATAAATATGAAAGTCAAAACTCAAATTGAAATCATCGGGAGAAAAGTATAGTGATAACCATCAAGAACCAAATAGCGGGTTACGCATTAAAAATGCCATTTCCTTAACTTATCATTTCATACTCAACCAGGTCTTTGTTCACAGGCTTTCATTGGAGAAGTGTGGGTGGCGGGTTAAGGTAGGGAAAGACCAACAGCAGTGTCAGGGAGTTCAGCAACTAAAGTTGATTTAATATACTTTTTTTCTTGATATGAGTTTCTAAAAAATCAACAATTACACTGATGGCGAGCTTGACTCACTAAAATCCTTTTAAGTTAAAACAAATCAAATTGGTTCCACAACAACGATCAAATAAATGGTTTTTCCAAGAAATTAAAACTAATGCAATTGATCAACCATAAAATAATAAAATAGTCTCAAACAGTTCTTATAAGTCTGCTTCAAGAGGATAAATACTGATTTCAATAACAGTAGGAAGGAAGTCATGAATACAGCAACATCTATCAATATTACCTAGTCAGGTGGGCAGAAAATGCACGAGCAAAAGCATCACCCCTTCTTTTGGCATCATCAGTCCCACCTTCACTTGCTACGGCCTAACATATTTTAGTAAGGATATCAAATGTATGGATTGAGTATTATTAAATTGAATTGAATTATATTGGATGGGTTAAAAGTAAACTATCGTCTGTCCATAATCCATTCAAAACGTATTAAAAATTTCAGTTCATCCATGACTCGTTTAATAAAAAACTATCCAACTCATTCATTAACCATTTTTTATAGATGCAAGTCCAATCCTTCCATTTAAATTATATTATATTATATTCCTCCAAAAAAAATATTTTTATAAACTAAAGTTCAATATTTATTCACAATTTTTTATCAAACGTTGTGGAAGTTCATTCCCTCGAGACAAGGTGATTCGAGCTCTTGAAACTTGGACTTGACTTGTGAAAAAAATTAGATGTTCAAGTTTGACTTGTTTATTTCAATAAGCTTAATCGAAAACTTAGAGCTTCCTTGTTAAAAAAAGCAAAATAAAGCTTTGCTATTTAGCCCATTTATAACACAGTTATTTTTTTCCTTTTAATTTAACATTATCCTTTTTTTGTTTAATTTTAACTAAAAAAGATAAATGACAAATAAAAGGGATTTTTAATACAAATTATTAGTAGAAGAATATATAAAACTGTTTTCACAAAAATTATATATATGAGCTATTCACAAGCTCTTGATATCAAATTTTTAAATTTCAGTCCGTTCATTTAAATAATCAAGTCTAATCTAAAACTCTACGCTTTTTATTTAACTAAACAAACAAGTAATTCATGAGTCAGACCCAATTAGTTCACAAATAGATAAGGTAGATTTCACCCGTAAGTAAGGCTAAGCTTTGCTTGGTAAAAGTTTGCCTTGATGCTTACGTATGAGTTTGTTAAAAGAAGAAACTCGATCCCATGTTTTGCTTTGTACTTTTCTTTCTTTATTCTCTTGTAAATTTTATGATATATTGACTTGTGTAAAAAAATATTATTACTAATTTAGTATCAGTATAGTTATAGGGATACATTTTAACTTTTTCATATGCAGAACATAGAGTCATAGGGAAATATTTCCTCGTCATATGCAAGGATGTTCCTTCTATTGCCATTAAAACATTGGAAAAGACAAAGGATGATTGAAGTCTAGGTGTTTCAAGACAGAACTGTTACCTTGGCCACAAGATCGGGCAAGTGCTCCGACAAAATTTTGAACCAATACCTACATCAGATACAAATTTTGCATTAGCCGCAGAACACTAGAGACAATTGAAGTCTTGATTGGCAATTAAACTAAAAAAATTACGATACTGTGCTCACTCTAATTCACTGTGGTCTGAGAGATCAATAGTATTAGGTTCATACCTGTGGAGATATAAGTTATGTTAAAAATAAACTAATACAAAACTGATAACAGAAAGCAGTGTTGAGTATGATACATACATTTTCGGGTCTGCTAATAATGGAAACACCTCTAAAGTGGGTACTAGATGAAGGACACCGACATTTAGAGCACTAGCATCAGACCGGAGAATACTTCCTTTTGACAAAGGAACTTCAAAACCCCCAAGTCCAGTGGTTCCAGGACGAGTCATTGGCACTGGGGCAGTGATCTCGGTTCCCTTCTGCAGAAACTTCTCCATCCAAGAAATCTGCACTAGAATTGCTTAAAATATAAAATTTCCTGACAGGTTGAGCAGCTTCCATAAAGAAGAAAAATGTAATAACACTAGAATTGCTTAAAATGCCTCTGGATGGCATATCAGTTTCTAGAACCTCTAAAATTTAGTCAAAATCATGCAATCAAGCTACCAATGGCAAGTATTCAAAGTTTGTCAACACCAATTGCTTTATTAATTCATTCATTCAAGAGCTTCAAATGAATCATAGCACAGGAAACTGAATAACTTCAGAAAAGCAACAAAAGAAGCCTTACTACATCATGGGAGTTGTATTAAATTAACACAGGAAAGTAAAAGACTTAACAAAAGAAAAGACACAATAATACACATACCTCATAAATGACAAGAACCAGAAAATTTTTTGGGCTTTAGAAGAATAATAATCAAATTTAAAATACAGAGCAAAGAAATAAGTGTTTTTTACAAACTCAATTCATCCGAAATATTTACAAACTGCCACGGATGTTGGAACAGCTAAGAATTTTTTCACTCCTTTCTTTTTCTCATTATAATGGCTTTCTCCATATTTAAAAAGATTTTATTGTCCTTAGTGGGTAGACAAATATTCCAATTCCATTGAATATGATTCCTTCCCATGGATTGTCATAAAAATTTGTAGATTCTATATTTTCTGACATGACAAATTATTCACAGAATCTCACTAGTGGGCTTACTTTATTACTTTTATTATTGCTTTAATAGAAACCTGAGTCCAAACACAATATATTGGTGTATTCTTGATAGTAACAAGATTGATAACCAAAAAAATCATTCCCATTAATTTAGCTTCAAATTTACACTATAACTAAAAGTTAGAACACATTTAATTGGATCATTTTCTCAAACAGGTGATCAGCAAACATTAAGGTTTTCCAATTCCTCTCCCTTGCCTTCTCATTCAAATCTCTAAGTGGGGGACCATGAATATTGCCTCCCGTATATGGAGCACCCATTGGGAATCTTTCAACTAATTGATGCACCATGAGGTCATCTAAACCATGCTTTTCATAGCTCATAAAAGCACCTAATGCTCCCAGAAATCCTTCATGTCGCAAAAACATTGCTTGTGCAGCCCCATTAGACCTGAATGACAGTATAGAGATCTTGACACAATATAACAATTAAATCAAGAGAAAACATATAAAAGATTTTGCTATGTTAAGTCATTAGAAAATTTATGCACCAGAAATGAATTGCAAAAGAAATGGCATCCATGGTATAGGCATGACCCCTTATAAAAAATCCTCCAAAAAATATTCGCTTCAACCCAAATCGCAATGCATTTAAGTAGGATATCTACACAGAAGAGACAAAAAGAACATGGTCAGCTAAACGATGGAAAGACAAACATATCCTGATAATGCCAGAAAGCATGATCTAGAACTAGTGTCATGCATCATGCTCATTATTAGAGTGTCTCTATTCATGTCTTTTCTCGTAGTAGGTGGATCAAAAGAACATTTTTCTAGAAAATATTTCTAAAAAAGGAACAAATTTCAAAATGAGTATGCTGTCATTTAAAGTTTAACCAAATTAAAGATCTGCTGTTTCGGAAAAAACTAATGAAATTTTTTCTTCTATTTCACCACAAAAAAACCAAATGTTGGAAGTACTTCTATGGAGAGACTCTGGAAAAGATACACGTTTTCATTATTTAAATTGATATGTAACAATATTCAATCAAGTAAACACAGAATTGCATATTGTCTACGAATCTAATTTTTCCAAAAAGTACTCAAGAGTAGAAAATAACATACAAACATGAATAAGCTGAATGACACAGTAAAAACATTAGCCCAAATGTATCAAAAATTGCATAAACTTTCCAGCTTCGTTTATTTATGTAAAAAAGATAAAATTAATTGCAATTGTAAGCTCACTTGGGCAATATTGTATGATATCATTCGCAGAAGAGAGAGTGATATATCTTCAGGTCTGTAATCTTCAAGTCCCTTTTTTTCTGAGGTAGCCTTGCCAAAACTTGAAGCAATGGTAGAAGCCGATAGGCCAATCTAGGGTTATTTAATACCAGTAAATACCGAGTTGTTATTGATAAAAAAAGAATATCAAATGACTCATATGAATATAATCCATAAGTTAATTAAATTTAGACCATTTTTTTTTTATATTGGATAAATATGGTGTGGCAATGACCAATTGCAAAATTTACCTTAGCATAGTCCATGCCACCATAAATGTCCCCAACAAGCATGTCAGTATTTCTATTATCTCCCTTCTGACTCAGCTCAAGCAATTCATCAAAACTGGAACTCATTTTAAGAAACCCTTTGGTAATAGTTCAAATACAGAGGTAGATAAAGGGTAAAAAACTGGAGAATTATCAGAAAAATGACCTTTCACACTTTGTTAACAGCCTTCCCAAGCCCCAATAAGTACCACCACCAACATTAGTCCCACTGATCCTCTCAAATTTTCCATCCCCATCAACCTGTGTTTACCCGGATTAAAACAATGGACTACCACCAGTTCGTCTTTATAAAACACACACCAAAGAAATCAGCAAGTTAAATAAAATGTGGAACTAAACAAATATACCTTGATCATACTAACACCAGATCCAATATTAACTAGAAGATAAGGAAACAAATCATTAGGATCAATTTGAACAAACTCTTTCTGGCCCTCCATGTGTGTAAAAGCTTCATGACGGATCGCCTACTAAGAAGTGATTCAGCATTTAATTAGTAATTATCAATATAGGTAGGCAAGAATGAATTAACAGCATAGTCACATGCTCCAAAGCATACATATTATTACTTTAAGAGAGAAGAGATAAAATAGATCTTAAATACAGAAAATAGAGTTGTCAAAAAATAAATTCTAGTCTTATTTCCTTCAACTAATTCACCAATAAAGCAATGCATCAATGAGTTTGAATAAGATTTAGATAATGGTTTTCCCGCACTCTCGTGGAAGTGATAGCATGCCAATCTTGGCAATTGATAGGCTCTTTTCCTTCTTAAACAAGGGGAAGCACTATAAACTCTCTAAAGAAGAAATGTAAAAAAAAGATAACCTTTTTGCTTCGATTATTTATCAGAAGAAATAATGGGTAACTAGTTGCACTGCTCTTATACTCAATGTAACCATCATGCATGGAAAGAAAATTATGTATATAATAGACTTGACTTGCAAATACATTTCAACTCACAAGATGTTCTTGTCACTATCAAGATCATTCTTAAACAAATACAAGAGAAACAGATAATTCCAAGAGTTGGATCCACCTTCAGCAAGAAATTTGCTCCTGACACAAGACAGCTCATTTCATCTTCTTTGTCCAGAATAAGTCCAAGTCTTTCTTTGAAAAGGTCAGCAAATTTGTGTGCTCCACCACCAGTAGCCTTTGTCACAAGATGAATCCATTAAAATCAAGTGTTATAACCAATAATACCAGCAACATATGAAACTAAAGCAAACATCATCAATGTTCATTATTACACAAAAGGGAGGAGGGACTAGGCTGATTATCATTTTCAAAATGTGATAAGCTAGACATATATCATAGCCATTGTGCATGCAAGCACAAGCCAAAATGAAACAACTTGTGTTTTGGAGATTTGCTATATCCCTTCAAGACAAGAAAAAAATAACCCAGCTTCTGAAAATGTACAAATAGTCAGAGAATCTAAGTTACCTTAATAATGGGATTTAATTCAGTTGCGCCATCAGAATAACGAGATTCCCCTCCTGTGAACAAGAAAAATTCAATAATCTTGAATTCATTAAGTTCTGAAAGCAATTGAACTAACACATAAGACACAACAAAATTACAATACGATATTCAAGCTCAAAACATACAGTGCTGATTTAGCAATCAAATGAGGTAGAAAAGAGATAGATAAAACATAGAAGAAGTAAATTGAATAAGATAGTAATACCACCCAAGTGAAGCTTTTTTGAATAAATGAAGTCTAAGCACTCGTTAATCTTCCTAGTCTCAAACTTCACAAAATGAAGCCTTCCACCAAGAATAGGATAGCTTCTCCTGTTACTGGGAAATCCCAGTCGATTCTTCACATTTCTCATCCTTTTATCATTCGTTGATTGATCTTGGTGTCTTGAAAAGTACACCAACTTTATAAGAGATCCTGCCCACACAATTTCAATAACCATAAGTTCCAACCGTACTTCAAATACTAACAACCTTTCTCTCTAAAATTAATAAGCAACTTAAGAGTCGCACACCCCAAAATTTAGAATTCAAACTTGAAACATAGATTAAAGGCGCTCTCAGGAAACTGTCGAGTTTGAAAGAGAGCAAGTTCAGCATAAAATTATAATTATTTTACATACACGAGTTTCTGAACCCCAAAAAATTCACAAAAACTGGGTATAAGGCATAGTGAGCATTGGACAAATAAAAGACAGGTTGAAGCCACTATCATCACGCTTCCACCGCCATCAATCACTTAACATCAAATATTACTACAACGAAATTAGGAGCAAGTTCTAAACAACAACCGAAACACGAAATATGAATCTAAACTAATTATACCTCCAATGTCAAGAGCGAGGTACGATATATCATGAGACTGATTTGGTAACAAAATAGATGGGTACTTCTCTTCCACGTTTCCTTGAATTTCTGCTTTGCTGAGATCCAACAACTGAGGCCGTGAACTCGACCCGTGCATTGAACTGTTACCTGTGGGCGCCATCTCTCTCTCTCACTCTCAAACTCTCTCTCAGAGTCTCAAAGTTTGAACCGACAACTCCGATGTTTTTTCTGCTCATGAAACGCACGGAACCCGTACCTCTTGACCATGGCAATGAAGTCAACCCCACCTAACCACTACATCCTTAACCTCACCAAACCAAAACCTTAATCAAGCCACGTGTGGACGCTACACTGAATCAAGAAACTAATCTTCACACCTTCCTAATTAAGGTAAAAATAAAATACGTATTAATTACAAATTACACAAGTGAAACCCTTTTGAATTCACACAAGTAAATATCTCTAATTCCATGGAGTATGAAACATCATTTCAACTTTTGTAATGGAATTTTGAGTTTTCTACCTCACGATGATAAAATCTTCAAATCAAATGTCTTGTGGAGTTGGATTCTTTTTCACCACAGCATGTGAGTTGGAGCTCGATTTTGGGAAAGAAAAAGGCGTAAAAGAATTTTGCCATTTTCAATATGTTTTGAGATTTGGCTCTTTCAAGAAAAAAGCGGTTTAGATGATAAAGTATAATGATAACTATTAATTACAAAATCAAGATTATAATTTGTTCTAAATTTTGTTAAACATGCATTTGATCTTATCAAAACTTTAAATTGTTGGTTTTGTAGTTAAAGATTGTTATTGTACCATTCTTTAGGTATTTCATTGAAGAGTGTACAGTGATAAGTGTAGGAAAATCAGTAAGAAAAAATACATTTTTCTCGTTCAATCTTACTATGTTAATTTTTGTAATGAGTGTCACATATTTTATACTGATATATGAAGAGAAAATAACGAAAAATGTAAATTTTTCAACATTATTAATCACTCATATATATAATTTTATAGTTGTAAAAATACTTAATTTTAATTTCTTAATTTATTATTTTTAAAAAGAATTATTTTATTTTATTTTTTATTTCATTTTCTTCCTAACACTTATAAACACGTCTTGCATGTTTAAGAGTGAGCCTGGTAGTGTTGCTTTTTTGAACTTGTATTTTGGGTGGTGATCATTGTTTGATTTGGCTTCATATATATCATGGCTTTTGACTATAGAGTAATGATATGTTGACATCGTTGGTTTATTACCTCCACTTGACACCGGGGTAATTGTATCAAAGTATCCTATGTAGCAGGGACAAATTTGGAAGGAGCAATGGTTGAAATATGAAGCCCTAATTTTCATTTTCAAAATGCCGCCCTTTCACTCTTTCACTCTCACTCTGTCTCTCACCCTCTCAGTCGCTCACTTTCTCTCGATCTCGCGACCTCTATCACTCTCTGCGCACTCGGCTCTGCTCTCGCTCTCTCTGCCTGACTTTGTCTCCCTGCTCAAGTCTTCCACTTGGCTTCGTCTATGCTCTCCTTCTTTGTGGTAGATTTTCTTCCATTTTTTATCAAAAGTTGCTAAAAATGAGTCTTTTATGAGGTTTTCATGTAAAAGGAACTGTTTTTCATCGTTTAAATGTGTCTTGTATGATTTTCGTATGTGGTTTAGGGTTTGTGGAGTAAAGGTTGCTTTTTTATGGGGGTTTGAAGGAAACGGGAATAGCTTTATTTGGTTTTTTGTTGGTGGTTGAAGTAAAGTTTGTTCTTTTATGTGATTTTCGTGTAAAGTTTGGGTTTTTATGTGCTTTTTAATGGAAAAGGAAGTACTTTTGGTGTTCTATTCTTCGTTGTTGCTGGAATATAAAAGGTTTCTGCGTTTAGGGTTTGATTTTCGTTAGTGGTTAAAGTAAAGTTTGGTCTTTTATGTGATTTACAGTGTTCTTCTTCGTTGTTGATGGAAAAGAAATGTTTTTTTGTAAGGGTTTAGGGTTTGTAATGTTTGAATCTGTTTGTTTTGGCAAGTGATGAACACATGTGTGTTGAGTTGCCAAAACATGAACTAAGGTGTCCTCTCGTTAAAGAAGGGTAACCACACGTGTTTTGTCAAACAATAAGTGGTTTTGAGCTTACAAACCCATGTCCTAACAAGGGGACACCTCAGTACAAGCTTTGGCTATTTATGACAATGACAATTATTTTACAGTTTTGTTGTTAGTTCTTGGTGGAAAAGATGTATTTAATTCCATCAATGACGGCCTCAACATAGATATTCGTAGCCCTGTACCAGTTTCAAGAAAGGGACGACCTATATTTAAAAGATTAAAGTCAGGAGTGCATTCGAGTCCTTATATGACATGGCCACTCTCCCACCAGCAACCCAGCAACCCTAGCAGGAAACCCACCAGCATCCCTAGCACCAACCACAACAACAAGCCAGAAGACAGAGGCAGAAACACCCACCATTAAAAGAACTTGAACAAATACTCCAGCAAAGATGATGATTCTTGAATTCTCTAAATTAGGACCTCCTTTTACCACATACCCTAAGAAAAGAAAAAGGACTGTAAGGGGTGATTTAAGGAATGTAAAAAAGGGGTGGTTTAAGGAATGTAAAAAGTCACAACAATTAATTGTTGTTAATGTAAATTGAACAATTTTTTATCGAAGAATTAAAATTGATATTGCATCATCTTGTTATTTAAATTGTTATTTACATATGAGCTTCTTTGGGCAAATGTTGCATCATATTGCTTTAAATTGTTATTTAGTCGCCAAAATGTGAACTGAAGTGTCCCTTCGTTAAAACATGGGTAAACCAATATGTTTTGTAAGTTGAAGATGTTATTTATACACACATGTGTGTCAATTTAACATATTTTGGTACATAAAAGGGTTATGGAAGCAATTCACAGGGTTGTAACTGAAGGACATAAGAACTTAAAATGCCACAATTATTGTAATGCATTTAGTCGCCAAAACGTTAACTGAGGTGTCCCCTCGTTAAAACATGGGTAACCCATAATGTTTTGTAAGTTGACAAATGTTATTTATCTACACATGTGTGTTAATTTATCATATTTTAGTACATAAGAGGGTTATCCAAGCAATTCACAAAGTTGTAACTGAAAGACATAAAAACTTAAAATGTCAAATTGGTCGTACTGCATTTAGTCGCCAAAACGTTAACTGGGGTGTCCCCTCGTTAAAACATGGATAACTCATGATGTTTTGTAAGTTGACAAATGTTATTTATACACACATATGTGTCAATTTATCATATTTTATTATATAAAAGGGTCATCCAAGCAATTCATAAGTTGTAACTGAAGGACATAAGAACTTAAAATGCCAAATTGGTCATACTGCATTTAGTCGCCAAAATGTGAACTGAGGTGTCCTCTCGTTAAAACATGGGTAACCCTTGATGTTTTGTAGGTTGACAGATGTTATTTATGCACACATGTATGTCAATTTAGCATATTTTGGTACATAAAGGGTCATGGAAGCAATTCACAGGATTGTAACTGAAGGACATAAGAACTTAAAATGCCAAAATGGTCGTAATGTATTTAGTCGCCAAAACATCTACTAAGGTGTCCCCTCGTTAAAGCTTGAGTAACCAGTTGCAGATGCTGACTCCTGTGTGTTTCCTAGCGATGTGAGGAGTGACACAGATCCACCAGATTGAACAGTATACACCTGTAAAGCCCATGTCAGCAAAATATATCACGAACCGTTTGATGGATATAACACAAAATAAAACACTAGATTCATGCAAATGTGTAAATTTGTATGTAACACGAACTATTTGTGTTTCGTAGTTCATTATGGATACTGTTATTCTTGTGTTTTGTTCGTCAGTCGCCAAAGCTTGTACTGAGCTATCCCCTCGTTAGAACATGGGTAACCACTAATTTTTTGTAAACTCGGAACCACTTATTGTTTGACAAAACATATGTCGTTACCCCTTCTTTAACGAAAGGACACCTTAGTTCATGTTTTGGCGACTCAACACACATGTGTTCATCACTTGCCAAAACTAATAGATTCAAACATTACAAACCTAAAACCCTTACAAAAATCATTCCTTTTCTATCAACAACCAAGAAGAACACTTTAAATCATACAAAAGACCAAACTTTACTTCAACCACCAACGAAAATCAAACCCTAAACACAAAAACTTTTTATATTCCAGCAACAACGAAGAACATAACACCAAAAAGACTTCATTTTCTATCAAAAAGCATATAAAAACACAAACTTTACATGGAAATCAAATGACAAAACAAACAAAAACACCATTTTTCATGAAAAATCACTTAAAACACCGACAAAAAACGTTATTTTTTCAACCAAGAACCAACAACGATAATGTAAATGATATAAAAAAACAAACTTTACTTCAACCACCAAGGAAAATCAAACGACAAATGCAAAAACCTTTTCAGATCCAGCATCAACCAAGAACAGAACGGTTAAACCACCAAAAAGACTTCCTTTTCCATAAAAAACCACATGAAAATCTAAACTTTACACGAAAATCATTCCACAAACAAAAAAAAACATCCTTTTGCATGAAAAATTACTTAAAAGAACAACCTTTATATGCTTTTCCAACATAAACGAAATAAAAAACCAACCTTTTGCTGAGATGAAGAGCGCAGAGACCTTGAGAGCACATACAGATCGAGAGAGCCAGATAATGGACGAAGAGAGAGCGAGAGATACCTCCATTGAACGAGAGAGTGAGAGTGCAGAGAGTGAAGAGTGAAGAGTGAGGGAGTTAGAAACTGGGAGGCTGGGAGACTGAGAGAGTGGAAGTAGAGAAGGTGGGGGTGGCTTTTGGGATTCTGAAATTGAAACTTTCCACGCTGGCTTAAAAAAATATTATTTTTTGCCACATCAGCGGTGTCAACTGGGTGTATGCCACGTGTGAGTGTCAACGTAACATTACTCTCGACTATAAGGCTCTCCGTTCTCTGATCGGTGCTCTTACGTTGAGCGACCACTTAGTGGATTTCTAAAATCCCACTAAAAAGAGCAAGGTTATTTCTTCGCGGCCTGAAGTTGGTCTGTTAGAGGTTAGGGGACTAGTTGATATATTTCGTGACTTCTTCATATCCCTCCAAATTTAGCTTAGAAAAGAATGTCGTCGACGACTAGTTGATGTATATACATATTGCTTTAATGAACATTTCCTTTTGATAATTTTTAATTGTGACTCGTTTCAATTTCACTTTATTTTGCTATACAGTAGATATTTGTTAAACTCGGTTTGAGTTCGATATGAACTACTTTATCGTTTATTAATAAAGTTTAATTGGATGTGAGAAACTACTAAGTATAATAATTAATTAATTGTGTTCCCAACAATCAGCTCGGTATAACATACTAAACAAGTTTGATTAACTCAGGCAACTTATTAACTAAGTTTGATTAACTCGAATTGGGTTAACTCAATATAATTTAATTTGGTAAAAAATGATTACATTAACCTTGGCATAATTTACTAGACAAATTAGATTGACTTGGTCTTTAAGTTATTGATGAAGTTAGATTATTGTATTTGTTGATGAAGTTAGATTGATTTGGTCTTAAGTTATTGGGTAGTCAATTTTGACTGTGATTGGATAACCTTGGAAGTAGGGTCTGAGTCGCCGCGTTTTATATACCAATGTTAGGACCACCTTTTCAATCACTTGACACCTGGTCTCGACATCCTGTTGTGTTGGTCCAGTGAAGAAAATCGGTTTCTGCTCTCTTGTAAAACCAAAGTTGAGATGACAACTTCGTCAGAGACAGATAAATACAACAAAAGTCTACTTCCGACTTTCAAGCACGGCCGTTGACGCCACAACCATCTTTATCATTTGGAACGCTTCTTCACACGTGTTATCCCAATTAAATTTACTAGCTTTTCATAGTAGCTTCAAGATTGTCAGATTTTTTTGTTCAACTTGGGCAAAAAAGAGATAATGAGGTCAGTCGTCAGACGAGGCATTGTACATGTTTCACATTTCGTGAGACTTCTCATCGATAACAGGGTCCCGCATTTGTCGGGATTTGCTTTGATGCCTTATGGGTGAGCATGAAGCCCAAGAACTTTCCACCTTCAACCCCAAGGACACACTTGGAAGGATTCAACTGCATGTTATATCTGTGTAACTAACCAAATATCTAGACGAGATCTGGTAGGTGTTGGTCAAAAACCTTTGTTTTGACAATCATGTCATCCACATACACTTTTATATTTCGTCTGATCCAGACTTTTGAAGATCTTATCCATCAGTCATTGATAAGTTGCGTTTGCATTCTTCAGACCAAACGACATTACTTGATAGTAATAATTTGATGACTGATAACTGATTATTGTTGGGTAATTTCGTATAGATTTGTTAGGATTTTTAGCATTGATTATGTTTTAATTATAGGATTTTTAGGGAATTTTGTTTAGTTAGAGATTTTATTATTTATTTTTCTGTTTAATGCCTTTTTGGTTATGGAAAGATAATACTATTGAGATTTAGGTAAGATTCGAAGAAAGAGAGAATGAGGAATGTTGGAATTAAGGAAAGGAGTAGAAAAACAGATTTTAAGTGACTTATTGCTTACGCTAAAGGGCGAGCTTGAGCTAAAACTCACTTAAATTAGAAAAAAGTTATGAACTCACTTAAATTAGAAAAAAAATTATGAACGAAAAAGTCAACGCCATTGAAGGTGTGAAGTGCGAAATAACAGCCACTTTGTAACAGACAGCAGAGATATTTTATAAAAGAAAGGCTAGGATCATCTTTTGGAAGTTCTTTGGAAGCACTTTTGCAATCAAGAATTTTCCTTTTTCCTTTTCCATTGTGTTTTCATGGCTACCATGCGTAGCTAATTTCTTTTCTTATTGGGATTGAATGTAAAGTCTCACTTTCATATGCACTCTTAATATTATTTTTATGTTATTCAATTTAATTACTCTCGTTAGCATTTTGTTTAGCTTTCGTATATCTTAGATTTCTTATTTTGATTGGAAAGCATTATTTAAAATTGAAAATAAACGTTAACTCATTACAGGTACACGTTCAGAAATAAAGTGTAACGTAATGACTGTTTATTGCAAATGCTCTTAATGTTGATTAATTTAATCTAGTAACTAGGAATAGAACTAGATATTTTAATCTATTAATTTCAATGTTAGAGGAATCAATTAATTGCTCATATTCACCATCTATTGATATATATATATATATATATATATATATATATATATATA
>Ga0209489_102645_pt1 | contig 36086 bp, 19 predicted proteins | sample SiratrowhiteBW_FD_187527 | JGI IMG/M metagenome (GOLD analysis project Ga0209489, IMG submission 187527) | Root nodule microbial communities of legume samples collected from California, USA - Siratro white BW (SPAdes) (version 2) | ecosystem: Host-associated > Plants > Roots > Nodule | place... | reverse complement strand
CAATAAGAGGTAATAGTTGTTAGGAGAGTGTAATTAGAGAACACTTTGTGCCCTTTGTGTAATATATCTAAAGAAAATGCAAATCACCTTTTCTTAAACTATGACATTGCTCATAAAATTTGGGATTTATGTGATGAATCGATAGGCAATTTCTCGGTAAGACATTATTCTATCTCATACCATTTTCAAAGCTTTTATTTAATATGACTAAATAAGAAATTAAATGTGTTATGGTTGGAAGTGAGGGTAGCAATAATATAAGAAATTTGGATTCAAAGAAATAAGATGGTCTTCAATGATAGGGTAGTTGATGAAATAGAGGTATTTTTCCTTACTCAACTTAAAGAGTAGTTGTGGGTCAAGTATAAAAATCAAGGAATAAATTTTTTTTTAGTAGAGTGGTTAATATGTCCGTTATAGTACCTCAAAGACAATTCATAAAGACGGATTCAAGAAAGTAGGCAATGGTAATAGTTGTACTAGTAATATGCAGGTGTGAGGTTCCAAGCGTTAAGGGTCAGGAGCGAGTCTGTGAGCCAAGCAATTTTTGTACACTGTTTTGTTATGCAGGTAATTATAGGTCTTACAGGCTTGGTGGTGGATTGTTGGAATCATCCTGAACCTTGGGAAAGTCATCAAAACATAGGAATACCTATAGGCAAGATGAGGTTTTCAACTGAAGTGTGAGACGTTACACGGATTTAGGCTGATGGAAATCTTATGAAGCATTGTGTTTGTTGTACTATTGCTTTGTTGTTCAGAACATTCCAATGTTACAGTCTTGGAGAATTTTGTGTATTTGTGACTTTGTGGGGATAGTGATCCCTGATTGGTTTATTAGATCCATATTCGTTTGGTGGCTTAAGTGAAGATAGTGATTAGGTTTTCTTTTTTATGTTTATAATAAGATTGGAATACTCTTTAAATGTTTTTATTTATTAGATTATATTGGATTGTTTTTATTTATTATATTATATTGGATTGTTTGAGATAATATATTTTATATGATTTACTAAAATACTATATGATCTGTAATATTAAGCTTGTGAACTCATTATTTATGCTATATACCTTCTTTTATTTATGATTTACGATACAAGATTACAAATGTTAAGTTTTAAGAAACTTAGAGAAGATTCTTTCACTTTTATTTAATATGTGTGGTAGTGGTTCTACGTTTATTTGTACAATACTCTTTTTTGGAGTATTTCTTACAATTCGTTTTTTCTAAAAATATATCGTGTAATTTCAAAAGTTGTTCTATTGGATTCTTTTGTCTAATTATCATTTCACAAATTATATTTTTATGTTTTATTTTTTAAAGAATATTAGTTCAATATAATATATATATATATATATATATATATATTAGTGTTACGTTCATTAATTATTTTGTCTATTTTAAGCATTGTATATTGAGTAAACTTGTAAGTTATCGTTTTTGTTATATTGTTTGCATAAAACACAGTTGTACGGTTCTCCAATTGCATTAGGGTTGTGTATCTTGTAGGGTTTAAAATTGAGTCTCGTGTGTTTTGTATGTAAACTTGAATGATTTAGTAGAAATCTTTGCGTTGTTATCCAAAAGACCGAAAGTAACCAAGATAAAAAAACTGTGTGATTCTCTCTTTTCTTTACTCTTTTGATTTACAAACTGTATTAGTGTTATTTTCATTTTATTAATACAAACAACCTGTTAAAATCAAGATCAACCTGTTATTCGACTGGACAGATTCAAAATATTCATTTTGGCATCGTTTTTAATCTGTTAAAATTGATTTTTAACCTGTTGTATTCCAATTTTTACTGCAGCAAATTAATCGTGGTTCCTGAACTAATTTGTCTTTGCGTATTTGAGTCCATTGGATCTGATTTTGTTTGATAACTTCTTTACTGATTTAGTGTGCTGTATTTTGGTCCTGCGAAACTATTTTTCCATAATTTTGATAATACCTTGAACTTATATTAGTTTCAAGTGTTGTGGTAATATTTCTGCGGCTATAAAATTCATATTCTTGGATCTGGTTTTAGATTTACATTACCTCTGCTAGTTCTGTAATCGAGTGCTTGATATATTGACTCTGTTGCACTAAACTGTTCTACTTTTTTCTCAATTCTTGGTTTGCGTTACAGCCTATTATCCGAATACAGTTTTTATCTGCAAAATTGATTTATTAGTTTTATCATTTCTTGGTTTATTCTCTTGTGTAATTTTGTCAATTTGCGATTGTAACACAAATCTGTAGATTCTATAATTTCATTCTTGTCATATTGAATTGGGTATACTGTAAAACTATACTGCATTGAAAGCTGTTACAAATTGAAATTCTTTTTACTAATTCCTAACATTGTTTGTACCCATTGTCTGCTTTAATTTCCAACACATTCTACTTGTGTTACTCATTTCTATTTTACATATAGCATTGTCACCTGCCTTGTATTGTGAAATTCATTTTAGTCATTTCAAAACTGTTTTGGAATATCCTTGGCAAATTTGCAGTATTTATTTTAATCAAAATTGTTTTGACTGGTCTAGATAAACGGTTGTAGTCCTGGTATTTCAATTGGTTGAAATCTGCTGTTGGTTGGAAAACTGTTTAAGTGTTGAAAAGGATTTAGAACACGTTGTTTTTAATTTCAACTTGTTATTTGTGTTTTTCCAAAACTTCTAGAAATCTTTTTAACAAGTTGTTTCTGTTTTTAACAAGTTGTTTTACTGTTCTAAACATACTTAGTCTCTTTTTAACTTGTTGTTTAAGTGTTTAACTTGTTGTTTTAAGTATTTTCTACATTGTAATCATAGTTTAATAAAAATACTCATTCATATTTCCAAGTTTTTTAAAAAGAGTTAATAGTTCAGTTCACCTCTCTTGAACTTTGATCATCATATTTTCAACAATTCATTCTGTCAGAAAAATAAATAGTTTATTCGCGTTTGAATCAATTTATTTTTCTTGCTGCACCTTAAATCATTGATTTTGAGATTCTTGAAAATCTTCATTTTGCTTAAAATCTTTTCCAACCTTGTTAAATGTTTTCAAACTGTTTTTAAAGCCAAAATTTTACAAAATTCAATTCACCCCCGAACTCAGTCTAAAGTGTTTTCATAAAATATCAAAGAGTACAACAAATAGCTTCTATAAAATAATCTCACAAATAAACGTTCTACTCATAGGTAAATAGTTAAAACGCTCTACTCAAGCAAATAATGGAAATGCTCAACAGGTAAATAGAGCGTATTTAAATAATGAGAGAAATAAAAATCTAAAAATATTAGATTAATGCCAATGGTGGAAGGAGCAAGATGATGAAATTTCACCAAAAACAGAATACAAATGAGTACTCAAAAAACCACCCAAAGTAAACCGAAACTCCAAAATTGACAAAGACGACACAATTTATTCTTCTCACTCGTTTTCTGTTGAGAGTAAAAAATTATTGAATCACATTAGGTTATTCACTTATAACCCCTTTGGGTTGCCATAATATTTTTATTTTTAAAAATAAAATATTGTTGGCCTAACTTGAGGAGGACCCATACAACAAAACTGCTTCTTCCTGCACCTCCATATCATCTTCCTGCACCTCCATAATTTTTAAAATTCCAATAGTAGACATGAGTAAATTACAAAATTATCCCTGCTACTATAAAAGAAGGTTTTCCATGGAAGGGGTGCGGTGCATTTCTGAACAGCGGTGGAAGGTATCGCAGTGGTGGTGGGAGGTTCCTACGGTGTTGGAGTGGGGGGTTAAAGGCATTTTGGGTGGCCGTCAGTGGGTGGCTGAAAAACAACCACTGTCGTCTTTGTCGATGTATCTGTTATTCATTTTTTCTGATTTCCACGGATTGTAGAAACCGTAGAAGTTTAATATTTATGAATTCTGTAAGCCGTAAGTTTAAAATCAAGATTTATGCCTCTTACGGATTACACAAACTGTAGTTATTTTAACATTCGTAAGAGCTTACGGTTTGTACAAACCGTAAGTGCATAGGTGTATAAGAGAACTCTACGATTTGTAGAAACTGTAAAAGTAATAGACATTACGGTTTGTAGAAACCGTAGAAGCATTTGCATTTTTTTTACTGCTTATAGCTTCTACAAACCGTAGGACAGTAGCAAATTTTTTTTCTTCTGCGGTTTGTACAAACCGTAGAACAGTAGAAATTTTTTTTTCTTCTGCGGCTTGTACAAACCGCAGAACAGAAAAAAAATTTCTACAATTCTACAGTTTGTACAAATCGCAGAAGAGAAAATTTGAATTACCTACGGTTTCTACAAACCGTAGAACAGTTTGACAGTGAAAAAAAAAGTCGACCACTGCCGTCCTCCGCCACCAATCCACCACAACTACCTCTACAATCTAAAATTAAACTTACAATGATGCTTACCTTCCTTTCAATTGCTTGAATGGGTGCCAAAATGATGGAAGTTGAAGTTTGTGGGTTACGGTTTTCACGAACCATGAATGGAGAAGAATGATGGAGAATCAAGCCAATAACCAAGCAACCAAGGTGCACTTAATGTAGATCTGCACTGGCAAACTGGGATACAAGCACTGACAGTGGAGGTGGAGGGAGAGGTGCAGCCGTCGTCGAATGGGGTGCAGTGGAGTTGGAATGGGTGCAGGCAAAGTTGAGGAAGAAAGGATGTGAAGGGTGGTGAAGGGTATTATGGGGTATGAAATATTTTAAAAAGGGTTAAATGGTAAATTTGCCTAGACTATGGAGGTGCAGGAAGATGATATGGAGGTGCAGGAAGTAACAGTCATACAACAAACTCCCCCGTCAACTTAAGAGAGGGAAAATGTCGACCCAAAAATAACCCAACAAGTTTCAAACTTCTCCTTTTGTAGAGTCTTCGTCATCATATCAAAATCATTCTTTTAGAGTCCAAAATATCACAGATTCAATGATACCGCACATCAATATGTTTAGATCTATCATGAAAAGTAGGATTCTTGTTAAGATTGATAACACTTTGTCTATCACAAAATAAAACATACCACTGTTGTTGAAAACCAAGTTCTTCAAAAAATTCTTCTTATGCTCACTCTCCATAGCCTCTTCACATTCAAGTTCTCCTACATCAATGAGAAACACATATTCATACATGAGTAGTGAGTATAGGGCAAACAGTGTCTAAAAGACCTCCTAAGAGGTACATGAGGTTCACCAAAATCACCAACATCATTATTATCATTAGTCATCTCAACAAAATTATTTAAAATATGATCTTGGATATCATCACCATGACTGTCAAAATCTGCTACATTAGGCGTATCGGTATGAGGAACTGGATTAAAATCAGTCACATCGTTAGTGCTCGGGGACTTTGACTTTTCTATCTTCCCGATATCTTAAATGGTCTAATCCTCCACAAAAATAGCATCACGACTTCTGACAAGCTTCTTTTTAATAGGATCATAAAATCTATAGTCAAACTCATCATGACCATAACCAATGAAGATGCACTCTCTTGTCTTGGCATCTAATTTGGACCTCTCATCTTTTGGCACATGCACAAATGCCTTACTACCAAAGACACGAAGGTGGTTATAGGAGACATCTTTCCCATACCACACTCTATCATAACATTAGCATGCAAAACAACAACAGGAGATAAATTTATAACATGTGCAACAGGAGATAAATTTATAACATGTGCAACAGTACATAAAGCCTTACCCCAAAAAGATCTAAACAATTTTGCTTCAGCCATTGAGCTGAGGAGTCTTAGGAGTTGTTTTCTGGTGTTGAATACCCAGCTGCCTATAGTATTCATCAAACGGTCAACAATGTTCACCACCATTATCAATGTGAATACATTTAAGCTTCTTTCCAGTTTCTCTTTCAACTGAAGCTTGAAATTGTTTAAATACACCAAGCACCAGGTCCTTTATCTTCAAAACATAAACTCAAAGTTTTCTCAAAAGATCATTAATGAAAGTGACAAAGTAAAGTCTACCACTGAAAGTCTTGGTCTTCATCGAACCACAAAGATCTGAATGCACCAATTCAAGTACCTCTAATTTTCTATAAGGATGATGACTTTTGAAGGAGACTTCGTGTTGTTTCCTAGTCAAGCAATGAGCACATTTTTCTAATTTGGCTCCTTTCAAACCCGGGAGTAAATTCTTCTCGGCTAGAGAATTAAGCCCCTTCTCACTAATATGACTAAGCCTCTTATGCCATGAATCAGATGAGTTATCACAATCAACAACATTTACAACATTAAATAAAATAGAAGCTTTTAGTCAATACAAACCAGAAAATTTAATACCACGAGCCACAACCAAAGAACCCTTAGTGAGCTTCCATTGTGCACCACTAAAGGTATTAAAATAACCATCATCATTTAGAACACTACAAGAGATCAAATGCAAATGGATGTTGGTGCGTGCCTGACATTTTTTTAAAATGAGCATTGCCCATTGTTGGTTTTCAAACAAACAGTACCAAGGTCAATTACCTTTGAAGTATTATTGTTACCCGTCTTCAACACATCAAAATCACCTAGAGTATAAGATGAGAAAAAATCCTTCTTGGAAGTAACATGGAAAATGGCACCACTATCAACAACCTAGCTAGCATCATCACAGACAACATTAATTAGATTTTCATCATAAACTATCACAAGGTCATTTGCAATAGTGGCAACAACATGATTCCCATTTTCATCATTCTTCTTCTCTTACTTGTCTTCGTTGTCATTCTTCAGCTTATAGCAAAATTTTTGAAGATGGCCTTTTTTGTCACAATAGTTGCACTCAAAGGTTTTTCGCTTAGACTTTTATTTGCTTCAATGCTTGATTTTGCTTCTAATACCTCCATCCTAATTTTTGTCTCTACTTCTGCCCCTGTTTTCAGTAACCAAAACCACTGCTCATGAAGAGGAAGCCTGCTGAGTTTGTCACCTGACTTCTTCATTCAAAATAACAATTTTTACAAAATCCATGGTCACAACATCACTTGGAGCAGAATTAGTTAAAGTAACATAGAGATTCTCCCATGAATCAGGAAGAGTATTAAGCAACCAAAGTTCCAAAATTTCATCTTCAAATTATGGAAGATAATTGATCAAAACAACCTTGAAATTCACTCAAATGGTACCCCAAATTCATAGCCTGCTTTAACAAAAATAATTTGTTGTTCCATGATTTAGAAGCATACAAAGTTTCAAGCTTGTCTCACAAAGTTTTTGCATGTGAGTTATTAGCAATATGATTGAAAATATTATCATCTACCTATTAACAAATATAGCCATAAATCATATGCTCAAAAGCCAAACCTTCATCAAACTTGTTTTCAGGTTTCTGAGTAGCAAACACATGTAAATGTAATATTTTAATAAATAGCACATCCTTCATTTTTTCTCTCCATTTATGATAATTAGTCCAATTCAAACTAATTATTTTACCGTAATTAGGCTTCATCATTTAGTCAAATAAATTTCCCAAAAAAATAAAAATAAATTAGCTCTAAAGCCACTTGACGGGGAAGACAAGGTTATGTAGCAGAAAAAATTACGCAAATTATGTGTGAAAAAAAAATCCCACTTGAAAGAACCAAGATAAGCATAATATTCAACAATTCAAAATTTCCAGAGAGTAGAAAAATAAATATGCAAGAGAAAAGGAACACAATAATTTTTAACGTGGAAACCCTAATGAGAAGACAAAAACCATGAGACCTAGTCTAGAAAAATTTCTACTATAAAATATCAAAGAGTACATCAAAAAGCTTTTAGAAAAGAATCTCACAGATAAACACTCTACTCACAGGCAAATAGTAAAAACACTCAACAAGTAAATCAAAACATATTTAAACAATGAAAGAAATAAAAATATGAAAATACCATATTGATGCCAATGGTGGGAGGAGCAAGAAGATGAAATTTTACCAAAAATATAATACAAATGAGTACTCAAATAGCCACCTAAAGTAAACAAGAACTCCAAAATTAGCAAAGACAGGACAATCTATTTTTCTCACTCTTTTTGTGTTTAGAGTAAAAACTTGTTGAATCACGTTGGGTTATGCACTTAAACCCCTTTTATACTGCTACAATATTTTTATTTTAAAAAGATGTTGTTGAGTCTTACTTGAGGAGGACCCAAACAACATATTATTGGTCTCCTTACACTAGTCCAAAATATTATACACCGCCCCTTCATGAGAATAAGCGAATTCGAAAGATCAATTATAACTCGCATACATAACGAAATGGATGAACTAATTAAAATAAGATATTTTTATTAAATCTTGTGAATAATATATTTTAAAATATATGATTAATGTATAAATATTTATATTTAAGTCTATTATATAATTTTTATTATGTAAAAAATATGAAATGTTATACACCTAATTATATATTATTATTCAAGTATAAGAATAGATTAAGTTCAATGAAAAATCACAAGATAGTCTTAATAAATTTTGTTATGATAAATTATTAATATTATTATAAGTAAATTTTAAACTTAACTTCAACTTTACAAAATTCACTGTATTTATTGTAATGTAATCTGTATTTTATTCTTAGTAAATATGAAATTTTCAATATAATTTCTGTAAAAGACTAAACATCTCAAATATAAAAATAAGTATATATAGATAGTATGACAACATTAGAAAATACATTTTTAAGTCTTACTCTTATACTACAAAACCAACGTGATAAGGTGAAATTTCGAAAAGAAATTAAAACCTAACGAGATTTGGTTAGTTACAACCTAATATACCCAATCTTAATTAAACTAAATACCATTTTTTTTTAATTTACTCTTTATCCACCATGTTTTCTTGGAAAACGCCACAATTTATCCCATTCCACAAGTTACCGACATTATTTATGATTAATTTGTAACATTAAGAAATAGGTATATGCTTTAAATTAATCATAATAAAATTTATTTTGTGCTTTATTTTTTTTTAATTTATACCATTTATAACTGACGTTGACGGAATATTATTCACAAACAAGAGATAAGTTCGTTTTTTTCCACGAACACGAATAAGCATGAATCTTGGTCTGCCAGCCGCCACAATAATGCTGATTTCTAATTTTTTTTTTTCTAAATTGTCTATTATTATTTGTTATATTTCATTAAGATTTTCAAACAATCATATATAATATTAATTAATTATCAGGAATTTAATTAATGTAAACTTTAGACGCCATCTATGATAATTATTATTTTCTATCGTATCCTATTTTTTAATAAATAATATATTTTTACTCGAATCAAACAGTTTGTTCATTGTAATAATTATTTAATCTTTTGTTTTTATTCTCTTTTAACAGATTTTATGGATCTGTATTTTTTTTTTCTATCTAATTTTCATCTATATTTTTTAATCAATTACGAATGGACTGAACCAATTGAGTTACCAGTACATATAACACTCCACATTGAACGAAATAGCGAAATAAGAGTTAGGAACAGAGTCGTACCTCGTCTTTCCTTACTTTTACTCGTCACCGCGAAATATCAATCTTCTGCAGCACTCTTCTCAATTCGAGTTTCGAGCGCAAGGAACAGAACAAAACAACGCAATCATTACCTTCCAACGCCACCAAGCCAGAACAAGAACGAGTTAGGGTTGTAATCAGAGCGAGGGAGAAGATGGCAGTGAAGGACGACGTGGAAATTGTGAAGGCTCGCATCGACAAGAGGGATTACAGAAGAGTCGTGCTTCGCAACTCGCTTCAAGTGCTCCTCATTAGCGATCCCGTTACCGATAAGGTCGACTTCCTTTTCGATCTCTGATTCCGTTTCCGATTCGGATCAGATTCTCTGTTTTTTTTTTTTTTTCGTTTCAATTCGCTCGCTCACTTCATGATTCTTCCGTTTCTGTGCTTCGATTTTGTTCGTTGCAGTGTGCTGCTTCCATGAACGTTGGCGTCGGTTACTTCAGTGATCCTGCTGGCCTCGAAGGCCTCGCCCATTTCCTCGGTATTTTTTTCCTTTTTCAGTTTTGACTCTATTCTGTCGCGTATAGGTTTCGATTTGTGTAGGATTCTGGTCGATGTGTTACGAGTCTGAAGAGGATTCCTTGTTTGAAGTTTGGTGTGCTGCAATTGTAGTTTATAATGGTTTTAAAACTAGTCCCTGAGCATGCTTTTGGCCGCAATGTTAAGCCTTTTTGAGTTTCCGCTACTGCAATTGTGGCAACATCGTTGTTAGGGACAAATTTACTCCAGCTGCATCAACCACATGAACAAGAAACGATAGATAAACCCGCAAATGTAATACTTATTGTAGATGGAAAATAAGAAAGAATCACACATGGAAATAATGTGGTTCGATTGAAGGGTAATAGAGTGCAGTAAACTTCATCCTACGTCTATGGAGGAATTCACTGTAATCTGATATTACAACTTCCAGTTTCTCTCAACATACTCTTATTTTAAGTACAACTCAAAGGTTTCCACAACTGATGACACAAAGGTCCTATTTATTATACAACAATATTGTTACAACTAACACATGTGAAACTTGTCTAGACTGATGAAGAAAACATGTGAAAACTGCTTCTCATTACATTAGTAGACGTTAAGAGATTGGCTTGTTTACTGACACTATCTACTATAGAAGTTGCATATCAACAATGGACAGTCTAGAATAGTTAGACAGTCTAGAACAAGTAGACTATCTAGAACAATAGTTGTAGCTTCTGCCCAAAACACCTTTGGAACTCTAGCACTCAACAACAAGCATCTCACTCTTTTTAGAGTGTTTCTATTCAACCTCTCAGCTAGACCATTATGTTGAGGAGTCCAAGCTATCGTTTGGTGTCTTTCTATGCCATTCTCCTTCTAGAAGGTGTGGAATAATTCTAAGTAGAATTCAAGACCATTATTAGTTATGAACCTCTTCAGTGTCTTATCGGTTTGGTTCTCCACTAAATGCTTCTAGCTATTAAAATTTTCAAATGCTTTGTCCTTACTCTTTTAAGGATAGATCCACAACTTCCTTGAGTAATGGTCTACTATTGACAGGTAGTATCTAGCACTAGAGTGCAATGGATGGTCCCCATACTTTAGCATGAACGAAATCAAGGGTTTCTTTCATTATCTGTTGTCCTATATTAAAACGAATTCTGTAGGCTTTTCCTCGGACACAGTGTTCAACAATCTCCACTGCTCAATTTTGTCAGTGCCAAACAAACCTTGTTTCTTCGACTCAACTAAACCTGGTGGTTCTGACTTTAGTTATTTTACAAGACTTTTTATCACCAAGGAGAATTGAGACTGTAAACTCTCGGAACCATAGACGGTTAGGTGTCATGTGAGATGAACATGTTGAGTCCATTATCCACTCACAATCATCAGTATTGCTCAACATTAGAAGGATCTATGATGATTCATAACTGTCTTCCACAAGAGCTACTTCACCAAAAGTAGACGGTTTATTGGCACTAGATTGTCTACCAAATCCAAATCTGTCAAGGTTGTTAGCCTTCTTCTGCCTATCTGGAGAAAATCTTTTGGTATGACATTCCTTCTTGCAATGGTAAGATTTGATAGACGATGTATTTCCACCATTGTGCATCCTTAACTTTGACCTCCTTCTACCTCTTCTATTATCATTGATACACATGTACCACTTGCTACAAGGCTATCTCGAGCACCAAACTCCTTAACATCAAACTTCTCTTTCAGCTCCTTCGAGCTTAGAGCAGTTTAGTTTGAACCTCCTCAAGAGAGAAAGTCTCTCTTCCATTTAGGAAGATTTCCTTGAAGTGATCAGGCGTCTTAGGCAAAGAACACAACAACAATAACAAAGTTTGCCTCATCATCAATCTGCACATCAATATTTTCCAGATCAAGGATTAACTTGTTGAATTCATCCAGCTGTTCGCTAATTGCCTTTTTTTACTACTCATCTTATATGAATACAATGCTTGCCTCAAATACAAATGGTTCACTAAGGCCTTTGTCATGTATTAACTCTCAAGCTTAGTCCATGGTCCTGTTGAGGTCTTCTCATTCGATACTTGTCTCAACACCTTATCATTGAGGTTAAGAACAATTGTGTTGTGAGCCTTCTCTAACAACGTTTCCTTGTCCTTCTACCGAGGAGGCCTTGTTGAACCAAAGGAGCATGCACCTCCGGTTGCCACAATCTTGTTTTGTGGAAGTCATGATGATTGATTCCATAGATGTGTCTACCACAAATTTAGACAAATTCTCAACCTACTTTGTTAGGAATTAGCTCATACAAATTCACCATAAATGTGTCTACCACAAAAATAGGGAACGATAACAAAGAAACACGTAAATGTAACAAGCAGAAGGTAAACGGTAGAGGAAGAACAAGAAAGAATGACACAAAAATAGCATGGATCTGTTGTAATGTAACAAACTTCAATCTACGGCCATAGAGGAATTCACTGTAATCTGATATCACAACTCGCAGTTTCTCTCATAGTAAACTCTCACTTAAGTACAACTCAATTGTTTTAACTACAAATGATGGTATAAAGTCCTATTTATACAACAATTCCATTATAACTAACACATGTGAAACACACTTAGACTAAGGAGGAAGACATATGAACAATGTTTCTTATTACAAAATTGTCTACTGAGACTATCTACCACATATGATAGACTATCTTGGTAGACGCTACGAGACCAGACTTCCTACTGAGACTATCCACCACATATAGAAGTTGAATATCAACTCTAGGCTGTCTAGGAACCTTTAGTCAGGATTTTATTGAGCCAATCATCACAATCGGCCACTTTTGTCTCGTAACATGTTGAAACTGCAACAATTTATTTAAAACTGTCATAACTAGTGTTGTATTACAGGAGATGGAATGGAGACAGAGGATTTGACTGGGTACATCTGTGATAGTGTAAAGCACCCGTTATGCAGTCTATATATTTGATAAGAAGATAAGATAGACTGTATACATCCAAAAGAGGAGCTAATTGTTGGAGCACTTGCTACATGTGATGTTTGGATTGATATTTTGCGATATACAACATTATGCACTGCTTTTAGGAACAAAGAAAAATAAGATACTAGATTCTAGCATCTGGAAATTTACCTTTTGCTTTTTTCATTTTTTTCTGGTTTGAAATGAAATTCATTTCAAGAATTTTATTGTGGTTATTTTTATGTTATTGGTTGGCAGAGCACATGCTGTTTTATGCGAGTGAAAAATACCCAGTTGAAGATAGCTACTCCAAGTACATTACTGAGGTATCATGATGTCTGTTCCTTTAAGTTGTGAAAAGTGCCATGGAATTTCCTGCCACTGATTATGGAAGTAGGCAACAATTATTTTTAACCTTTTTTGTCCTATGTATTTCAGCTCTTCAATTTTATTTATCCGTCATTCTATGAAATGAAAAAGTTGAAGAAAATATTTAATGGTTGTTTATATATCTTATTCCTAATCTTATTGGTACTTATGGATAAGAATGTCGGTCACTGTTGAAATTTTGTCAAAAGCCTTACTTGAATAGGGAGAAACAAATACTGAATTGCTTGTGGAGCGTCAGCATGATTGAGTATTTATAACATGATTTACAACATCTAAGTTTTGGAAAGTAGGAAACTGAAAAATAATTCACAAAATATTCAAATCAAGTACAAATTATTTACTGCAAATATGCAGTTTGTAATTAGGAGAGATTACAAAATAATCAGATACAGTTCTTCTGTTATGCTTTTAGAAATCAGAAGCTCTAACAGGGGAGGTGGGTGAGTGGGAAAAATTGCAGATATTAACAGACAATAAAGTTTTAATTAGAGGGAAAATTTGCAGATATACAGAATGAGCTCAAAAGGAATTCTAGCCCTCAAATAGTATTTAAGCAACAAACTTCCTGTAGAAGGAAAAACATATAAAATTAAAATCCAGTAAACTACTTTGCTCTTTTACTGAAATTCTGTGCAGTCCTTACTTCTGAAGCCTGTTAAAGTTGAGTTCATGGTACTGCTAAGTATGTATATATGTCATGTTCACATTATTTGATAAGAAAATCATCTGGGCCTCTTAGAATCACTGACCAACTAATGAGATATTTCAACTTTCAACGCTTAAAAATTGATAATTATAATTATTGGTTAACTTGATATTTTAAATATCTGTATTAGATTTTCTTGACAGGTGATTATAGCTTTAAGAAGCAGAGGTGTGTTTCCTGTTTACATGTTATGATATAAGGGACATATTTCTAGGACAAAATGAACTGTATGGATATTTTACCTTTTTGAAATGATTGTTTTGTCATGTCTGGACTGTGTTTATTCAACCACATAATGAATTTGCCGTGTTTTTAAACTCGGGTTTAGGATTTATGACCTGTTTTTTGGTTCCTGTGGTGAAGCGGTCGGAATGTGGTCTCTTGGGCTCTCAAGTTTTCCCAAGGGCTTGTTTGGGAGAAGGGAAAAGGGAATGAAATGGACAGAAATCTCTATAAGACTTATGACTACTCATAGCTGCATCTTTTGAGCTTAAATTATGTTATGTTTTTAGTTTCATGCATCTGGCCTCCCACTCTGCAAGTATCTCTGCAGATGCGTATTGTATTTTAAGAATGGTTAAGAGTTTCTATTGTTTTTTTTATATTGTATCAAATATCAATATCAATTGGGGCTTCGAAAGCTGGAGCAATTCCATTGATTTATTATTTATTTTTAAATATTCTTAATTTTTTTTCTAATGACTCTTTTTGGTTGCTGTGGTCTGCCTTTCTAATGCAGCATGGGGGAAGCACCAATGCTTTTACATCTTCTGAACAAACCAACTATCATTTTGAAGTTAACACAGACGGCTTTGAAGAGGCTCTGGACAGGTAGATCCTGCTTTTTATTGTTTCCTCTTTTAATCCCTAATAAAAGTTCTAGCTCATTATGGTTTATCTTCCAGATTTGCTCAGTTCTTCACTAAACCATTGATGTCCCCTGATGCCACCATGAGGGAAATTAAAGCTGTTGACTCTGGTTAGCTTATCTTTTTTCATTATTTGATCTCTTTTGTTTTATTTCCTTGTTTCTTATCGGTATACTGTTCCTCTGCTTTCTTTGGTACAGAAAACCAGAAGAATTTACTATCTGATGGATGGAGAATGAACCAGGTATGTGCTATTGCTTTTAAATCATTTTAGGGGGCCTGTGTTGTAAAGTTGATTGGTTGGTTGTTTGAGATTAGAATTCAATTTTGCTTTTATGAGACATTTTCCAGTAGTATTAACATGGAGCAGATCTCCTCTATTTTGTTTATTCGGGATATAGTTTAATATTCATTTATAATTATTAATAGCACTCCATAGTGGTGCAGAGTGGCCCCAGGCCGCTACAATTTGAATCGGTGTTTTTTTGAATAGTGGATGTAGTGGTTGCAATTGCAGCCAAAATAGTGGCCATTGTGGAGCTAGAGTAAGGCTTTTTGCAAAACCCATTTTGCCTTCAGAACAGTCTCATTTTTTCACAGGGGGTTAGAGGCAAAGTTGAGATTTCCCTACTCTTTAGTATTTAAAAAGTTCCCCATATAGTTTCAAGTGCTTCTGAACTTACACCCACTCCTTTTTGTCTTTCTAAACTATGATTGTTCTGAACTTTGAACCCCAACCTCTGTTCTTTCTCTGTTTAACACCCACCCTCACCTTTTATTGATATTTAAGATATGTTGCATTTGAAATATCAATGTCTTTCAGATTTTGTTTGTTTTCATGACTTTTATTGTATCTTTCGCTTAAAAACGTATGACCTTTCTATTTTAAGTTATGAATACATTATGAATTTTGAGTAACACCCCCTTAATTTTAGAGCATTTATGTATATATAACAACATTTATGTATATAATACCAAAAACATTTATGCTTATATAGAAATTCAGAATAGCAGCCATCCTACGATGTGCGATACTGCTATATCATTTTTTGGGTTGACTAGATGCAACTATCCAAGATTGATAACTATGATATTCAAGGCATTTCCTGCATCCATGTAGCTCTTTACAACTGTTAGATGCTAAATTGGTCTAAAATTCTGTAGATTATGTTTCAAAGCTGTAAGTATCTCATCTATTGCAATCTAGTGCTAAACATGGTAGTACAGGTATCATCTGTGTGCATACACCTCATGTGTCACTTCATTTGTGCTGCACTATTTAGATTTCCCAGGTTAGAATGCGTAGGGAAGTCTATCATCAGTTAGAATTTTTCTCCTTATATTTTTACTTTTAAGGATTACTTAATCTCGTCCTTTTTCTTCCATTTTTCATGTGTGGTGTGGCTTTTACTTATGGTGCTTTTAGAGTGATGAAACATTGAAAGCAATTTGGTAACTGAAGCTTGAGGCCAGGGTCTCATGAAAATAGTTGGTTGCTTATAAATACAGAAGAACTATGGTTGCTTCTCGTGCTGAATTAGATTGATAACAAAGTTGAGGAAAGGGCAGTAGTATTGCCTATCTTGTCTTCAAATCTCAGCCTAGGATTGACTAATCTTAATAACCTTATTTACTTACCAAAGAAGATAGATTCATAATTTATTTGTTATTCAAAGAGGTTGGACTAATTTGTTGTCTTTGATGTTCATCCATTTTTCTTCCTTTCCCATTTTGTTTATCCTCCTTATATACTTGCCATTTCTCTTCAAATACGTATTTCTATCATGGGGTGGTTTACTGTCACTGCAAATTGTTTTTTTAAGCCTCTTATGGATAAATGTTCGTAATCTCTATTGGTCCCCCCCTCCCCACTGAAACATTACAATCTATACAGCTTCAGAAGCATCTCAGTGATGAAGATCATCCATATCATAAATTTAGCACAGGTCAGTGGTTGATTTAATTTCTTTTGTTTTTTAAACTCGTACAATTGAACTTTGAACTTTTGCACCATTCTACTTGTGGTTGGATTATTTTGTCAAAGAACTGACAATGAGCTATCCCTTGCTTATGCGTCCAAAATCTTTTAAAACATCCATTATGATATATTTTCCTATTATTATTTTAATATTAAGAATAACTGGCTACTTGATAAATATGATAATGAATGCCAGGAGCTAGATTTTATATTTTTTTCAAGTTATCTTTTTGGCTTGTCAGAGATTGAAGACGTGGAATATTTTTCTGTCAAACTAAAACATTAAGAAGTATTTTCAGACTGATGCTTTGTAATGCTCCTCGTGACATCTTTCTTCATTGTCAAGTTCATTGCTTTAGAGAATCTTCGTAGTTCTATCTGCTCAAATGCATTATTGTGTATTAAAATTCAAAGAACATTTGTCTATTAGGATAAACTCAACGGAGTATTTTGCTGCAAACTTCTTTGAAGTACATTGAGAATGTCATGGCTATATTTTGGATATGAAGACATCAGACTATGTGATTTTAGATAGTTTTGGATCTCTGTCTTTTCTTTTATCACATTGATAGCTGCTGACTTCTGAGCCAATTGGAAGATATTTACTTAGAATTTCCCTGGAGTTTATTTTAAAAAGTAATAAAGTTCCCAATGCCAATTTGTGTTTTTTTAAATAATTATGAATTTCATGTTATGTGCATTCGTATCATGTCATTGATTTGATTCTCAACCTGAATAACTATGGTGATTAATGTTTAAAACTATGCTTAGTTGTAATTTGTTTTAAAAGAAATATTTTTGTCCAAATGAAGCTGGAATATTTGCAATATCTATCATTGTTGCGATACACTTTCCATCATAATCATTACTGCAGTGCACTAATTTGTAGGGAACTGGGACACTTTGGAAGTTAAACCTAAAGCAAAAGGATTAGACACAAGGAAGGAGCTTCTCAAGTTTTATGATGAAAACTATTCTGCTAATTTAATGCATCTAGTTATATACACAAATGGTAACAGATATTTTGTTTACAATATGTTGGTTGAATTATTTTTTATCTTTTTTGAATGGCAACAATCCAATTATTTGGCATTGATATTTTCAGAAAGCCTTGATAAAATTCAAAACGTTGTAGAAGAAAAGTTCCAGGATATTAGAAACACCAGCAAAAGTTGTTTCCACCCTTGTGGTCAGCCATGCAAATCAGAGCATTTGCAGGTGCAGTTTGTCTATATCTTAATAGCAAAAACTAACTAATTTCTTCACCATCAATTGTAATCTATTTCTTATTTTGGGTTTCTGTTTCAGATTCTTGTCAGGACTGTCCCAATAAAGCAAGGTCACAAATTGAGAATTGCATGGCCAGTAACACCTGAAATTCATCATTACACTGAAGGGCCAAGCAGGTATCTTGGCCATCTCATTGGTCATGAAGGAGAAGGGTCTTTATATTACATCTTGAAAAAATTGGGTGGGTACTCTCCATCGGTTGCACATTTCATTATTAGTTTTGGGGTGTTGTCTACTTCATTTGAAATCTGATCCTTCTATTTTATGAGATGTTGCCTGGGTTTAAAGTAGCATCGTTATAGAAATGCAGAGCGGCCACTTCCCGCTACAGGGGCTGCTGTATTGGATTGGTACAGTGTAACAGCCATAGAAGGCCAAATAGCAGGCTGAAATGGTAGTGGTAGCTGGCATTATAGTACTGTCATGTGTTGATTACAAAAAACCCTCTGAACAGAGACATTGGGGTTTTCTTCGAGGGCTACTTTTGGGATTTTAGTTTTCCGAATATGAAAACTATATATGTATTAATAGTGAAAATGATAAAAGACTTGGAATAAGTAGACAACACGGTTCCTATTTAGGAAACTTGTTTTTTACTTTTATTGGTATTTACTTGTATATTTTATTTAAGACACCTATGACTTATGTATATGGTACCCATTATAGATAAACTATATAAAAAAATCAAAAATAGTGGCTATCCCGCAATATACTACCTTTGTAGTGTTTTTGGAACTGCCGCTATGTGCCACTGTCAGTGATTTAGAACATAATCTTGACTAGGGGTGACCTAGTACATTACATGAGGATGCCACCAAACAGGGCTGCCTAGTGGGGGTAGATGTCCGGAACCTTGTCTTTTCACGCATTTTGTAGTATTTATTTGAACTCAACCTCCAACAAGCAGCAGGCTTACTGTTGCACCAAGACTCTTATCTCTTGCCTATATTAATGAAAATATTTTAAATTCTCATATTTCAGATTTATGTAGGATGGGGACTGGAATTTTTCACAACCCACTCTAGGCCATGATCTGTGCACAGGTTAACACCATCCCTATCATCCGTTAGCTTGACAAGGCTAATGGTAGATCATCCTAAAAAATGAGTTTAGGCCTAACTCAATCCTACAAAACACTTTGGATGTAACTTGCATTCAAAGACTTGATGGTTCATGGGACTCTGCAATTCACACCAAGTTTAAGATCCATTAAAAGGTTCACTCACCATGTTATTCATGTGCTGGACAGTTACACTAAAACAGAATAGAACTGGCAGTTTTAACAATATAACTAACCGATAACATTGTCTAACGGAAGATACACTCACAAATTGTGACAAGAATGTTGCTCGAGCAAAAAGACAATTTTGGAAGATGGTTGAGAGGAACTGGTTAATAGAATGGAGAAGAGTAGACTTTAATTGCAAGAACTCTCCTTCAATGTGAAAGAGAAAGAATTACATATGTGAAGGAGTTATAACTCAGTTTCTTTCAGGTCTTCCTAGAATCCTGCCTCTTGAGACTTGTGTAAGTCTTGCCTTGCCCAATAGTTTCTGTAACTCAAACCTGTCTAAATTTGTTTCCTGTTTATATAAACTACCTTCACCTTATTCTGTTTCAGCAGAATATTAGTTTCTATTCTTTCTTTTCCATCGAGTATATACGTTTTCAGTGGGAGGTCTAACAATGGCTTGTATGACTTTTTGAACTTTATATTGCAAAATGTGAAATCTACACTGTTGTTCTGCAGAATAATGGATTGTCTTGTAATTTTGTGTTTTAGGCTTCAAAGTTGTATTATGTGCAAGTGCAATGCAACTGTATATGCAGTGTATATGGATATAGTTATTTGAGCCAAATAGTTGAGTTTGTTTCCAGAAGAAAACATGTTTCCCTTAGACCTCCTTTCTCACTCAGTCCCTTTCTTTTTACATGGAATTGGAGCCGATTGAAGACCCACTATACTTAAACCTTTTGGATTTCTTTACCTTCATCATTGAGATGCATATGACCCTGGATTTGAATCAATGCTTTTCTGATACATGCTTATACATGTATTCTAGCTTCTACATGTTATAAATTTATTATTTTACCGCCTAGAAACAAAATTCCATTTGCAGGGTGGGCTACGGGCTTGTCTGCAGGCGAATCAGATTGGAGTTTGGATTTTGCTTTCTTTACAGTTGTAATTGATCTCACTGATTCTGGTCATGGTTAGCTTTCTCTTTCCCTCTCCTCCATGTTTTCTTGTTTGTTGCACATATTTCTCCTCGTTTAAGAAGTTTTATCATGTTAACTTGTGCACATGCTCTTCATTGCAGTTATGCAATTGTTAATTTTACTACTACTGCTACTACTTTTACTAAATTCAAGGTTTGTTATCTGTAGTTTTGTTGATTCTGTGAACTCATTTTTACCTTTTTTATTTATTTATAGAGCACATAGAAGATATCATTGGGTTGTTGTTCAAATACATTGAACTTCTACAGCAGTCTGGTGTTTGTGAATGGATTTTTGAAGAGGTATGGATGTAGTTTAAACAATGAGCAAACAACTTCTAACTTTTAAGTGAAAAAATGAAAATATTTAGACAGCTTCAACATAAATTTAAAAGCTCATTTTTTAATTTAGCTTGAAAGTAACATAAGTTAAAAAAAGCAGGACAATGTGATTTTACAATTGCAATCTTCGTAGGTGATTGTGAATTTTGTCTGTGCTTCACCTGTGTTAGTAGGTCTATAGTTTCCCATAGGCAAACTATTGAACTACATTAACTTTGGTATCAATTTCTTTTCTTTTATTGTTTCCACACACGGTCTAAATTACATCTAATGGAATTTTCAATGTTGATGAAGCTTTCAGCAGTTTGTGAGACGAAGTTTCATTATCAGGACAAAATTCCTCCCAGTGATTATGTTGTTAATATTGCATCAAATATGCAGGTACTGCATATTTCTTTTTCTAACTAAGTAAAAAACTTTGCAGGGGAGCTTGTTGATGGAAATCATATTATTAATGGATCTGTTATTTTACAGTTTTATCCTGTGAAAGATTGGTTGACGGGATCATCCTTGCCTTTTAAGTTTAACGCAAGTGTTATCCGTATGGTACTAGATCAGCTTTCTCCAGACAACGTTCGGTAGGTGTACTAAAATCAAGTCTGTAAATTTATTTATATGAAGGATGTGAAGGATCAACTCTCCTAAGCCGTTATTTCTCTCAGCAAAGAAAAAACTGATTAAAGTGTTTGAGATTAGTAGGGCTGTGACTTAGTTATGATTAAATTTAAACTATAACTCATTCTCGAGCAGAATCTTTTGGGAGTCTAAAAATTTTGAAGGGCTTACTGATAAGGTGGAGCCATGGTATGGAACTGCGTATTCCCTTGAAAAGATCACTGGCTCTGCTATTCAGGTATGTGCTTATAATGTATGATTTTTTGTACTAGCTTGTTCATTTGGATAATTTTTCTGTTTTTCATGTGGAATTCACTATGTCTCTATTTTCAGTGATATGTTGAAATTGTTATGAAAAGATGGAACTTGATAGACCTCATAATGCTTGTATTTGCAGGGGTGGATGGCTTCTGCTCCTGATGAAAATATGCATCTTCCAGCTCCTAACAAATTCATTCCAACTGACTTGTCACTTAAAACCGTGCAGGAAACGGTATGATATATTTATCAACTATATATGTGTGTTTGGTGGGAGAAGGGGGGCTAGGGTGTTGTACCATGATTATCTTGACCATATTATTAATACTTGGAAACAGGTGAAGTTTCCAGTTTTGTTAAGCAGGTCAACTCATTCAGCCTTATGGTACAAGCCAGACACATTGTTTTCTACACCCAAGGCTTACGTTAAGATTGATTTTAATTGCCCATATGCTGGAAGCTCTCCTGAGTCTGAGCTTTTGGTGCATATTTTCACACAATTATTGATGGATTACTTGAATGACTATGGTAGGTTTCTAGTTTAGATGGACGTTACTTCGTACTTCTTATTTCTTCATATTGTGTGTACTAAGTTGCTAAATTCTAGTTGAAGGAGCTCTTAATTTCTTTTCTTAGCTTATTATGCTCAGGTTGCTGGTCTATATTATGGCATAAATCAGACAGATGGTGGTTTCGAGGTACTCTTAATAATGTATTTTAGTTTGCAACATTGCAATTTCTGAATATGAACGTTGAATATTAATCTACGATCACTGTTGATGAATGCTAGAAAGATGCTTTCTTGCACACTCTTGTCAACCCTTTATCAGATGAAATTCATAGTGTAGGATTGGGGCCTACTAAAAGGTAGTGAGACTGATGGGAATTTAACCAATAATGAAAAGTATTGGAAAGATTGCTCGCATTTCTTTAATCAATAATATGCATTATTGCATTTTTTTTTGTTAAATTGTAACATATAGATGATCCTAAGTGATTTTAAATGCAATTGTTAAAAATATACTTGAGTTCAGTTCTACACTTTACTCCTGTAATTGATTAAAATAGCAGACATCAGGTAAAGGTTGACGATTTGGGTCGTGATAATCATAGTTTTGATATTTGAAACCATAATAAAGGTTTAAATTGTTTATTATACCAGGGAGGGATAACATTGACATATAATTTGGAAGATTTCCTATTCTCATGGTAATGAACCCGTAGAGTTTTATTTATCTATCAACTGGTTTGTACAAAGAAATTTGTGTGGAAGTATAAATAAAAATAGAACAGAACTTTTACCGTCTGCCCGCCTTGGAGAAATGTGCTACTTCATTCTAATAATTAAAATGCCATATTTTTTAGGTGACACTCCTTGGTTATAATCACAAGTTAAGGATTCTACTGGAAACTATAGTTGAAAAGATTGCAGCATTTGAAGTGAAAACTGACAGGTTTTCAGTCATCAAGGTACTCTATCACTCTTCTCACATGGGATTTAATTATCTCATTCTTGTCATTTGGAGATTGAATTGATTACTTTATATCATAATAAGAAAATATGCTTACAGATGAGCATGAACATGTGTGTTCAGTATTTGATTTATAAATTATCTATGCCAACGTTATCATAATAAATTTTTTTCTTGATTTTTTAATTTCTTTATTTATCTTTTCATATACCATTTTATCAGGAAATGGTAACCAAGAAATATCAGAATATGAAGTACCAACAACCTTATCAGCAGGCTATGTACTATTGCTCTTTGATCTTACAAGATCATACCTGGCCTTGGACAGAACAACTCGACATACTTCCTACTCTTCAAGTTGAAGATGTTGCTAAATTTGTACCATTAATGCTCTCCAGGACATTTTTAGAGTTCTATATAGCAGGTTCTTAGGCCTTTCTCTCTCTTTATGGATGGCAAGAGTTACTTTTATTTCAACTGGAGTGAAATTTTGTGTACAGGGAACATTGAAAGCCATGAAGCAGAGTCAATAGTCAAGCACATAGATGATGTTCTCTTTAATTGTTCAAAACCTCTGTGCAAACCTTTATTCTCATCTCAACATTTGGCCAATCGAGTTGTTAAACTTGAAAGTGGCATGAGTTACTTCTACCCTTCAGAATGTCTTAATCCTGAAAATGAGAATTCTGCTCTTCTGCACTATATACAGGTAAATTTTGCGGTAGTTTTTTGTTCATGATTTGTATCAAGATATGTCTGGCTGCCTAGACTGATATGCATTACTCCGTCCAAATATCATTTTTGATTGGAAAAGCAAGTTGTTAGCTTGTTCCTATTTTTCCTAATTTATTTTGGCTGTGAATAGATTTCAATGATGCCAACACACCGAGTAACTTTGATGAAACTGGCTTTCAAAAGCTATACTGTTAGTATATTGCTTTAATTAGTCTCTTTAGTGTAGTCATGAAAATTGACTCTGTTTGAAAATTATCTGGATAAGAACCCTACCCTTGATATTAGTTGTTCATGATGATTACTGGACAACAGTGTTATCGTATTGCACCCAATGTCTCTGTTGAGGATCATATATCCCTGGACAACAAATTTTTGGCATATCCAATGTGAAATAGTCCTTAATTTTGACTAGTTGAAGTGTTTAATTTCCTAGTATTTTAATTTTGTCTAGACCTTAGTCTGTTCTGTTACGTCAATTTTCATTATTATGTATGCCAAAACGTGCGGTTTTTTCTGTCTACATATTTAGACATGTATTGTTCTCCTACCCTTTTGGCCAGGCCATTTGATCAGATTTTAGTTTTTTCATTGTAATGTTGAAGCCATTGTTTCTTACCATTCTCCTATTAAATTTGTAGGTTGGTCGTGATGACTTTAAGCTGAATGTTAAACTTCAGCTTTTTGCTCTTGTTGCAAAGCAGCCAACCTTTCATCAGCTACGATCTGTTGAGCAGCTGGGGTACATTACTGTGCTCTTGCAGAGGTATGTTGATCTGCAGCATCCTGTGTGTATTCAGCTTGGAAGACTTACACTTGCTTTTAACTTCAATTTTTAACATGTGTAGGAATGATTGTGGTATACGTGGACTACAGTTTATTATTCAATCCACAGTAAAGGTATTTTCCTACGTGGAACTTGGAATTAGTCTAAAAGAATTTTTAAATTATGACATATGCTTAAGCCCTGCATTTTACTTGCTTCTCAGTCTCCCGGGGACATTGAGCAAAGGGTCGAGGCATTTCTCAAAATGTTTGAGACCAAGCTTTATGAGATGACAATTGATGAATTCAAGGTCTGATGGCTCTGTTATTATTTTATATAGTTTGCTGCAAATGTTGTTCTCTAATCGTGATTGAAATCTTCAATAATGAATACTTCCCCATAGATATCTACATTTAGGACTTTATGTGCATCATCGTTTACACGCATTAAGCAAGGACAACTATGTTTATACATCAATTTTAACATGTTTGGGAACGGAAAAAATTGAGTAAATAATTATAAATATGCGTAAAATAATTATCAAAACTTTTTCAGTATTATAATTAATTATCAATGTCTTTAAAAGTGGACATTAAGCCTAACTTAACCTCACAAAACTAGTTTGGAAGATAGGGTTTGTACCACAGTTATATACTATGATTTGGTCATATGTTTAATCGATGTGGAATCTCTAAAACACCCCATATGTCAAGGATTGGACATTTCAAGCATAGGGCTAGATATTTGTGGGTCGTCCAATAGCTGGTAGTGTGATAAGTCCAATAGATTTGGCTAGGATAGGCTCTGATAAAAAAATTCTTTATTTCCTTACATTGTTTAAGAAGGTATCAAAGTCTATTATAGTGAGATTTGTTGGGCCTGTTAGACTATCTATAAATATCTATTTCCACACTCAGTATATCTAGTCCTCAACATGAGGCTGTGTTACTGATTCCATATCGACTATAAGATATATGACCAAATTATAATGATACACAACCCCTACAAAATTAGTTTGGATGGTGAGGTTTTCATTCACTTATATGTTTTAATTTAGGTATATTTCTAGTCAATGTTCTCCAACACACACTTTGATGCTTAAGATTAGACATCTCATGTGAGTTTAAATATTTATGGGTGGTCCAATAGTGTGTGACATGATAGGTCTAACAAATCTTCCTATGATAAACTCTGATACCATCTTAGAAAATAGATTTTAAGTCTAACTCAACCTCACAAAATTGACTTATAAAAATTTGCACTTGATTTATATTCATAATTTGGTCATACCTCCAGTCGATATGAGATCTTAACACACTCTCACGGCTGAGGATGAGATGATATTTGTAGGTAGTTTGATATTGGTCATAATAGACTCAACAGGTCCAGGTCTTACCATACCATAGACTCTGATACCATCTTAGAAAATGGATTTTAAGTTTAACTCAACCTCACAAAATTGACTTATAAGGTAAAATTTGCACTTGACTTATATACTATAATTTGGTCATACCTCCAGTCGATATGAGATCTTAACACACTCTCACGCTGAGGATGAGATTATATTTGTAGGTAGTTTGATATTGGTCATAATAGACTCAACCGGTCCAGGTCTTACCATACCATAGACTCTGATAACACTTGTTGGGATCTCAAGTTTTAAAGAGAATAAATTCTTTCTTACTATTTCTCATTACATACATTGGATATATATATATATATAGAGAGAGAGAGAGAGATGAGTTGGGTATTTTCGAAAAAAGATAGCGCCTACTCTAATTAAAAGAATCCCTTAGATTTGAAATTATTTGGCAATATATAGGTTTAAGCTTTATTGTTCATGTTCATCATTTCTCGTATCAATAATATCATCTGCATAGACCAATGAAATTGTTACTCCCCCTGAATTAGAATGCTTATAAATAAAGTGTGGCCCCCTTGACTCTATTTGTATTTAAGACTCGTCATGACTTTGATGAATCTCCCAAACCATGGTCTAGTTGACTCTTTCAACCTGTACAATGCTTTCTTCAGTTTGCAAACTGCATTGGCCTCAATCTGTCCTGTATATCCAAGTGGTACTTCCATGTATATTTTTTCTTCAAGGTCCACATCTAGGAATACATTTTTCACATCAAATTGTTGTAACTTCCACTCATGGTTTGCTGCCAAAGATAAAAGTACTCTGACTGTGTTCATTTTTACAACTGGTGCAAAAGTTTCCAAGTAATCCACTTCATATGTTTGAGTGAATCCTTCACCAACCAGCCTAGCCTTGTACCTCTCAATGGTCCCATCAACCTTGTATTTTTACTGTATAAATCTACTTTCATAGCAAGTTTCTTTTCAGGTGGTAGGGTGACTAGCTTCCAAGTATTATTATGCTCTAATGCCTATATTTCCAAATCCATGGCTTGTTTTCATTTTTTGTCAGTTAATGCCTCAGATACAGAAGAGGGTATGGTTGTGGTGTTTAGGCTTGTGAGAAAGGTTTATCTCAGGAGAGAATTTTTCAAAGGATAGATAGTTTGGGGAGGAGTAAAAGTGTTTAGTCACATATCTACTTCCTTCTTAAAGGCAATTTTGGAGATCTAAATTCTGTGCAACTGGTTCATCACATTCACAATAGAATTGGGATTTATAGGTTCATATATATTTACCTCTTGTAATGATATACGATTGAACTCTTGAACATGAGCGGATTCTGGAATGGTCCTTTTTCTACTGGTGTACACCAACTTTTTTTCCTGATTTTGTATCAACATGTGATCTAATTGGTTCTGTAGAATTGAAATTTTGACCTGCAGATTCAATTTCAAAATTTTGATTTACCTCCTCTTTTCCTCTCAATTAGTTCTGTTTCGGTAGTATTCTTTTTGACTTTTAGCTTTTTCAATTTTTGGTCAAAAAACAAATTTGGTAATATAAAAGGCTCAGTAAAAGGATCATGATCTTCCCTTAAATCCTCCCCCTAAAGATGAGGATGGTTAAAATTGTTAACTTGCTCGTAGAAAGTGACATCCCTTAATACAAAGAATTTTTTGGAAGGAGGATATAAACATTTATACCCTTTTTGTGTGACAGTATCCTAAGAAAATACATATAATTGCCCTTGGGTCTAGTTTTCCTCTTTGCTGCTTGTGAACATGGACCAATGAAACACAACAAAATATTCTAGGTGGAAGGTTAAGAGAATGATTTATATGTGGATAAAATGAGTTGAGCACCTCCATTGGACTTTTAAAAACAAAACAAAAGGTAATATGTTAATTAAATACGTGGCAGTAAGTATAGCTTCCCTCCAAAATTTTTTGGAACATTATTTTGAAAACTAGTTTGTTCTAGAAGGTGGTCATTTTTCTATTCAGAAAATCCATTTTGTTGGGGTGTGTATATGCATGAGGATTCAGAATTATCCCTTTCTTTTGAATAAAAGAGTTTAATGTATATGATTAAAATAATCTTTGGCATTATCAGTCCTAAGTTTCTTGATAACCACCCCAAATTTATTTTTAATCCGTGATACAAATTGCATAACAATAAAGCCAAACTCAGATTTGTGTTTAGGGAGAAAAAGCCATGTTACCCTTGTACAATCATCAATAAAAGTTATGAATTATTTAGCTCCTGAAATATTAGAAACATTAGAGGGACTACACACATGTATGAACAAGATAAAAAGGAGAATTACTTATTCTATCGCTCAGTGGAGGAAAAGGTACACGTTTGTGTTTTGCTAACTCACACACCTCAAAGTGAAAAGTCTACAGATTTAAACATTTGAACTAAGGAAACAAAAGCTTTATGACACGGAATGAAGGATGTCCTTATACAGCTGAATTTTTTCTCTGATGGTGATTGAGGATTCAGAGATAAGAGATTGACTCTTAATGGGCTGATTCAGATCTTCCTTACACATTCTCTAGCATCTTCAAACATCCTTTCCAATTCCTTGTCCTACAATATACAAGAGTTACTATAAAAAATCACATTACATGAGAGATATTCCATAACCACACCATTATCATATAGTCTTCTTCATCTTTGAAAGTAGGATCATCTTCAGCAAGAGCATCATCATTTAAATGGCCATCCTTTCCCTTTCAAGATGGTCTCAATGAGTTGAGGCCACTTGAGATAATCTTTTCCAATCAATTTATAGACTGAATGAACATTCTGCAGTTCTCCCGCATTGGAGGGCTTGTCTCCATTTTCAATTTACAAAGAAATTGATGAAACACATGGATTTGATGCATAGTGCTCAACAATGGAGGCCTAAACACACAGAGATCAGAGACTAAGAGACTGTACAGCAATGAAGGCTGCAATTAATTCCCGTGATCAGAGGCTCTTAAGGATTAGGAGCTCTGATACCATCTCAAGTTTGAAAGAGAATAAATTCTTATTATTTCTCATTACATACATTGAAAATATATACATAGATGAGTTGTTTATTTTCAGAAATAAACAGCTCCTACTCTAATAAACAGAATTCCTTAGATTGTGGGACTGTTATGCTAGAAGTAAAACAAGATATAGCAAAATATACAGAATTAAAACCAACAAATACCGAAGATTTAAAACTAATAAGAATAAAATCTGAAACTTCCAAAACAGAACACAAGACAGAAGAATTAAAACTAATAAGAATAAAATCTGAAATTTCCAAAAATATCTCAACCGAACACAATGTACAGGGGGACTTGTGAGTACTGCATGTGGCCAATCCATATACAGAACAGTGGTGTAACCCGAACCGGTGGATGAATCATTAAATCATTATATTCTTATGATCCATTAGTATACTGAAACTAAACTTGAATGTATGAAATTTTCAGTGGAACGGGAACATTAACTCATAACTGACAGAAGTTTATGCTTGCTAGATTTATTGCTATATCTCACGTTCCATGAATATAGATAAGTTCAAATTTGGAGAGTTAGAATCAATATATTTCATTCAGTCGTCATTTCCATATATATCAATTTGGCTATGCAATATATCTGCTATTGGACACTTACTTGAAAACCAATCTTGAGCATTTACTTCACAGTTTAAGCTTAACAAATTATTATAATCTGTTTTGGTAATTGTGTTCTACATACTTTATTCATGTGACTTCTGTAATGCATATATGCAGAGTAATGTAAATGCTTTGATAGATATGAAGCTAGAGAAACACAAAAATTTGAGGGAAGAATCATCATTTTTCTGGCGAGAGATTAACGATGGTACTTTGAGGTTTGATAGGAGAGACTATGAGGTATATACTTATTTCTGTTGGATGAATTTAGAAATTAGTGAAGAAACTCGTACATTTAACTAATGAAGGGTGGCACTACACTTGAATTGTATATTTGATACTATTGTATGGATTTGGAACAGGTTGAAGCATTAAGGCAGCTCACTCTTCAAGAATTAATAGATTTCTTCAATGAATATGTGAAAGTTGGTGCACCTCGAAAGAAAACTTTAAGTGTACGAGTTCATGGGAACCGGCATTTATCTGAGTACAAAGCAGAAGTCTCAGAATCACACTTGGCTAGAATAGATAACATCTTTACTTTTAGAAGATCACAATCTCTTTATGGTTCATTTAAAGGACTTTCTGGACAGATGAAATTATAGACTGGGTCCTCCAGGCTTAAAGGATACTTCATCGAAATAACACCAGTAATATTGGGCATTCTCATAAGCTTGGATAAAATATACCCCGTTTCAGTTCACCGACGTGCTAAGTCCTGGATTTGAATTGAGTGGTAAGGTATATTTATGACATTTCTGTAAGCTCTTTGTATTTATAAGAAAACCAAACGTTTCTGTAGGCTTTTGTCTCTATATTTTTGACAGATGTTTTTGAAGCAACTATGATAAATCAAATATTTATAGTGCTCAAAAGACGGGCAACCATTTTCTTTTCTCAACTGATTGATCTTGGATTCTAATTTCATTGAAATCCACTATTCTCATTTTTGCTTACAATGTGCCTCATGTGTTACCTCTCAAAATTATGTATGAAATTTTGTTATTCAACTATAGATCTGACTGAAATCTGTTCCAGAAATAATGGAGTTGAGATACAAAGACAATTTAGAGAGAAAAGACTTACATGAATATTATTCATTCATGTGTCTCGAGAATTGATTTAACATTTAGATAGTACCGGTGGCTTTTGTACCAGTTGGACAGTCTAAATTAATTAATAGCTATAATATTCAAATAACTGAGTTGTATTTAATTTTCAATATTGATAGTCTCTTCAGGATTCAAAGATAGACGACTGATATTATTTTCCTCTCTGTTATTTCCTTACCTATCCATCTTCCACGAACATCTCTCTCTTCTCTTCCATTTCCCTTTGCCATGTCTCATTTTCTTTTCTTGCCTCTCATTTGTCACCCACCACCTAATGGATGTTATTCTTTCCTTTTTCTTTTAGTAAATCCCCTATTTAGTCTTAAAAAGACAAGTCCGTTAGCTTATAGCTTTTTATTAAAATTTTCATATAAATAGATCGTTAAAATTCTTTTCTGTTTGTATATAAATTTTACCATATTTATATAAAGAAAATTATATATTTACATAGCAAATACTTATAAATGATTTATATGCAAACAGATTAATTTTTCAAGGATTTATTTATAAGAAAATTTTAATTATGTACTTTGTTAGCCAATGTACTTGTATTTCAATGTCTAATTTGGGTATTTATGCTTTCATTTTCTCTTAATCTCCCCTTCGCTTTTTCTCATCCTTCTCACATTTTCCTTTCCTTCCCTTGACCTTCCATCTTCTCTTTTTTCATATTTTTGCTTCTTCACTACTGTTGAACAACAACCGTTGTCAATTTAGATATCATCGTGGTATAAATAATGATGATGATAATAATAAGTATAAATAAAATTTTGAAATAAAATGATGATATACAGTAATAGTTGTATAAAATAAAAAAGGTATCAACATATCATTAACATATCATTACTCATATGTGAGATTATGTCTACGTGATTTTCATATCTTTTTTGTTGAAATAATTTGTTATGGAGTTTCTTTCCTTTGAATTTTGGTTTTGATCACTTAGTATCTGAATATAGTTTTGCTCGTATAATATTTATTTTCATCACTTTGCACGTAATTTTATATTTGTTTAATTTCCGTCCTCAATTAGTCAAGTGAGATATAAATTTGATTTCTTCATTCTTTAAGAATCTGTTATTCGGGTTTCTCTTCTATAAGAAAGGTTCTTGCACCGTGTACGCCTCATTGTTTCGTTTCAATGGTAAAATTTGTCAAGATCGATTATTGCACATAAGAATTCGTGCTAAGAAGGTGGTTTAACTTACGAAGTGCTGTGTTAAATTGTCAACTCAATTCAACGTACCTTTCAAACATGTTCTCAGAAAGGTCGAACTTGATTTTCCGGTTGAAAATCTCAATTCAACTTAATTTGTAGTGGTTATTAAATTAAGCTGACCTATGAACAATTATAAAAAGATTAAAAATAAAAAAATATGTTAAAAAATGCCTAAAAAAAATAAGCATTATAAAAAAATCATTATTACACACCTTAATTGAAAAGCAGATATAAATAAATTATGGTTTTAATATATCCTTTTAATGAATTGTTTCCACCTCTCTACAGTCTGTTCCTTTTCCTATCTTAACCTCTACTACTATCCTTGTTCTTTCTCCTTGCAATTCTGTTACCAACATTACATCACACTCTTCTTTAAACATTGTTGATAATATTGTTATTATTTCTAATATTTCTAACCCTTCACCTCATTCTAGTGAATTTCCTGCGTCTCATGGATCTCAAGTTCCTTTGTTTCCCTTGGCTTCTCAGTCTCATAATTCTCCTTCTCATACGTCTTCAAGTTGCTCTTGCACAACCATTTTTCATTAAAGTTCTTTACGATATTTATTGGGCCTGTGATCCTGATTATCAATTGGTCCAAATCTAGTTTCTTGGTGGTCCAAGAAAAAAACCTGTTTTGCTAGATCATCCACTGAAGTTGAATATTACTGTCTAGCTAGTGCTACTACTGAAATTACCTAGGTTCAACGCTTTGTTAATTTTAGACAACTGTCAATTTTAGACAATTGTCACTTTGTTATATAAGAGGAAACTAGATTTCATTGTCTCTTTTCATTCTTCTTGTTTGTTATTCTCTCTTTTCTATTACTTCTTGATTTCTAATACTTAGCATGGGGTCATGCAACACGCTTGTCCCATATCTGGAATTCATCATTCACTAGATTCCTCAGTTACATCAAACTGACAGCTAAGTAACCTATAACGGTTAACAGAAAAATAACCGAAGTAGCTAACTGAAAAACTATCTATTACAGGTGTAAACAACAAAACCTGGAAAGTTAGTTGAAGCTCCTTCACACTAACCATGCTCACGGTACTGGCATTGCATAGTCTGATGTGTCTTACTTTGTCTTGTTGTCACGTAAAATAAGGCTCGTCCCTTATATTATTCCAGGCAGGGCAACCTTCTATGCTCAAATCTTCAATGGTAGTGAGGCGATGCATGTGGCTTGGAGGAAACCGAAGTGCAGGACATTCAGAAATGTGGAGTCTCTTAAGATGAGTCATTCTAGGTAAAAACTCAGGAAGTAACTGAAGGATAGGCAGATTATTAATAATCAAGGTCTGCAAAGTATCTGCAGCTCCTTCGATCCATTCAGGAAGTCCAAGTAGCCACAAATTCTCTACATGCAGAAACTTCATCCTCAGTCTTTTGAATTGGCCTTCCTTGTCCAAAAACAAATTTAACTTGTCACAATCTGCTACAAAGAGAGCCTCTAGTTTAGTCAGAATGTAAAAAGGCAAGGACTCTAGGCTCCCACATGATCGAACAACCAATATTTGAAGGGAACTTAGCTGAGCGAGTTGTTCCTTTTCCAACAGAAACTTCAAGTTGTCGCAATATTCAAAACTCAAGGTTTGAAGATTGCTCAACTTTGCAACTTCAACCTGTGACAGAAAAGATTCCTTTGTGGTTATTTTCAGCTCTCGAAGGTTCTTCAACATCCCAATTCCTTTAGGCAATGCTTCAAGCTTCATGCATCCGCTGACCGAAAAAACTTGCAAATTCTGGAGTTTGCAAATAGAATGAGGAAGTCTTTTGATTTGACGGTTGCTAGAAAGATCGAGAACTCGCAGATGCACCAGTTTAGAAATTGAATTTGGAAGCGTCTCGAAAGAAGAATCACTTAAATCTAAGATCCGTAAGTATCTGTATCTCGATAACCATGTCTGCAGAAGAGTTTCTCTCGCAAGACCCACTCCTTCAACGGGAAAAATAATTGTTCTCAGACTTGTGGATTTGGGGAACAAGGTATGGTCAAAAGAATCATTTTCAACAGTTGATAAGTGCCTAACTTGCTCTGGTATACTTTTAGTACGTGAATCTACCATCAGAAATTCCTCCTTCGCAACATACAGTGCAAGATCATGCACCAAATCGTGTACGTAGAAAAAATAGAAGAGTCCATAGTCACTGAAATCCTGAAGAAAAGATCTTGAATGTAGCTCGTCTATATATTGTCTTGCAATCTTGTCCACCTTTTGACTTCCATTCGGGGATTGAAGTAGTCCAAGTGACGCCCAAAGATTAGTAATTTCTGTATTAATAAAACGAAAATCTTTGGGAAAAAGGGAGAAGTAAGCAAAACAGCGCTTCAAATGGAATGGCATTTGATCGTAGCTTAACTTAAGTGCAGGTAAGATGTCTTCTCTCTTTTGCTTTAAATTCCATATCTCATGATCTCTAACAAATTCCCACTTCTCCAAATCTAAAGAAGAGAAGAGGGAAGTTCCTAAGGTTCTCACTGCTAGTGGAACCCCGCGGCATTTTTTCACAATTTCTTTTCCTATCTTCATCAGATTTGGATGTTGCTTCTCTTGACCATCCTTAAATGCCCATCTCACAAACAGGGATAAGCAATTCTGTGGAGAAAGGCCTTCTAAAATATATGGAGGAAGGGTGCCCATCATTGAAGCAATGGAGTTACTTCGAGTTGTCACTACGATTTTGCTTCCCACCGCACCAACTTTTATTAAATTTTTCAACTCTATCCATTTCGCACGATCATCATTCCATATATCATCCAACACGAGTAAATACTTCTGACCAGAAAGCTTTAGTCTAAGACGAGTTTGTAGCTGCTCAATATCTAACCTGTTAATGTTTTCTTGGTGAGCAAGAGCAATAGTTGGAGCTGAAACTGAAGCAGAGTTGATGATTTTAATAATTATCTGCCTTATGTCAAAGTCATCAGAGATACACACCCACATCTTCAACTGGAAAAGATCATCCGTTCTCTTATCATTGAAAACCAACTTGGCAAGTGTGGTCTTCCCCAACCCTCCAATACCCACTATGGGAATAACACAAACACTTTGATCTCCATAACCATCACCATGAGGGTGAGGTTGCATCAAAAGCTTCATAATTTCCTCCTTGTCACTCTCCCTTCCTACCACATCAGAAGCATCAACATGGGAATAAGTCATTTCTCTCCTTTGAACAAGTCTGTGGTCAACCTCAATCCTCTCAAGACCAAACTTGTTCCCATCAGCTGCTATCTTATCCAATCTTTCCCTAACATCTTTGATTTGATGAGCCATTCTAAGACGAAAAATAAGAGAATTAGATGAAGAAAAGAAGTGGTCTAGCTTCACCCTGATGCTGCCTGAAGCTTTGACAACTTGCTTTCGTGAGTTTTGATACTCAAATCCGTCCAATACATCTTCAGCATCGGCGCAAACGTTTTGGATCTGCCTGAGCCATTCGCGCAAGCCTTGATTATGTTCTTTCTTCTCCTCAGCATCTAAAAGCACACCTTTAACTATTGACAAAGTGTCTTTGATCCCTTGCACATCCTCATACAAACCGTAGGCTAGAGAAGCTTCTTCGTAAGCATAAGAAGCAAGCTTCCCCAGCACTGAGTTAACGATATCGAAGACAAAATAATCGGCCATGTTTTTCGGATAGCAGAAAGGATTTGGGGTAAAAATTGGTTAGTGCTGATTGTCCCTCTATGCTCATAAGTCAACCAGTTCACGTGGAACCAACCAAAGTCAACTTTTACTGATTGAATGTTCTTTCAACCTTAGTATCGCTATAATAGGGATACTAAGGGATAAGTTTAAGTATTGAATTATGTGATCAAAAATCATTTTGGACCAGTATCTAGTTTAAGGCTTTTGCTTCCATCCCCTATTTTTTTTTTTTTCCAAAATGTCAATTTTGCCTTTCTATTTATGACCACATTGAACTTCCAAGAACTTCCATTGCCGCCCTTGTTAGCTCTTGTTTTAGTAATTGGATTTGGCAAAAATTATTGTCGGAGGTGAAGGTCTTCAAGGTGTTGAAGTTATTTAGTTGTGTCGAGTAAATTTACGTTTTATTGAAAGCATTCGAGCAACATTATAGAGGTTCTCACACTACTTTTCGATTTTTTTTCCCGATTGTGCAACTGGAAAGCTTTCAAATTGAGCAACCCATAATAGTAATTTGATATTCAATTATGAATTGT
>Ga0209489_102644_pt1 | contig 36089 bp, 39 predicted proteins | sample SiratrowhiteBW_FD_187527 | JGI IMG/M metagenome (GOLD analysis project Ga0209489, IMG submission 187527) | Root nodule microbial communities of legume samples collected from California, USA - Siratro white BW (SPAdes) (version 2) | ecosystem: Host-associated > Plants > Roots > Nodule | place... | reverse complement strand
CATCGTCAAGACCACCGTGCAGGAGTGGGGCCGTCAGGGGCTCATCAAAAAATGCTACGCTGACAGTCTGAACCGTGGCCTCTGGGAGATCGGATCAGATACGACTATCCTTAAAGGCCGCGGCGGCCGCCGCTCCCGCAAACCGCAAACAACACCTATCACCGCGCAACTGTCAGGATGAGGTGCAATATGAAGCAATCGCCTTGTCGCGCGGCTTGCGCGGCCGCGCCGGCAGGACGGCCGTGCCGTAATGCGCGGCCATCTCCGCATAGGTGCGATTGATCTGCGGGTCGTAGAGGCTCGCCTTGATGACTGCGACTTTGGTGTTGTCAGGCACCAAGAGCGCCGGGACGCCGCCGATCGCCGCGAAGGCGCCAACATGGGCGCTGATCCAGTCGGCGAGCCCCTGCGTCCACGTCGCCTGCGCGTAGGTGAAGCTCGAGGCGCCGAGCACGGCGACGAAGATCTGCGCCGTCCTCCGCTCGCCGGTGAGGCGGTCGACCACCACCGGCACGCCGTCGCCCGCGTAGTCGACGAACAGCTTGTCGCCGGCCGCGTGCGCCTGGCGCATCGTCACCGACAGGCGTCCCTCCCAGGCGCGGTAAAGCTCGCAGAAGCGCGAGTACCGGTATCCGCCGGGCTCGGCGCCGATGTACTCCTCCCACAGGATCGACAGCGTCATGTGCTTGCGCTTGAGCTCGCGGTGCACCGCCGCCCAGTCGGGCTCGGCGATGCGGCGATGACCCTGCCGGTTACCGTTGCCGGTCTTGGCGAACAGGCGGGCCTCCACGGCCGCGTCCGTGAGTTCGTCGGGCAACGGCCAGGTCAGGCCTGCGGCCTCGAACCGCCGGATGGTCAGCCGCACTGTCGAAGGCGCCGCGCCCATCCGCCGAGCAATCTCGCGGCTCGGCAGCCCAGCCGCCTTCATCCTGATCACATCGCGCACACGGCGCATCGCAAGCCTCTCCGTCGGCATCCAGGGTCCCCCTTCGCAAAGCCGAAAGGGGGACCCTAAGGGAGCCAGAAGAGGCCTCGTCACCCGGGCGACATCATCGCGGAATGGTGGGCGACTTCATCTCGGAATGGGTGGGCGACTTCAAATCGGAATGCTGGGCGAGATCATCTCGGAATGCTGGGCGACATCGAGCGGAATCAGCACTGTGGCAGGCTCCATGAATGGAGCCTGTGAGGCAATAAGACAAATTCGCTGCCGGCCTCATCGAACAGGATGTAGGCGCCCGCCAAGGCCACGTCGTAGCCCGGCGTCTCGACGAGCTGCCATCTGCCTCGAATGCTCATACCGATGCCGCCAGAAGCTTGGGAAGCCGGATCAGATTGTAGGCGCTGCAAGCGCCTGGACGAAGACGGCATCCACGCGGTCGCGGCCTCGCAGCTTGACGTTAGCCAGGCCAGCGGAACTCTTGATCCAGCCGAAGACTTCTTCGATGCGTTTGCGGCAGCGTTGGCTGACGTCGTGGCCGCCGTGACGCGTAGTACGCGCGTCGATCGCCGTCTTGCGCCGCTTGCCGGTCTTACTCAGATATCTATCAATCGCAATATGCGGAGTGACCGATCTCTCTCAGGTCGTGCACGAACTTGTGACATCATAGGCATTACCCGCCCTCAGAGTGATCCGCTTCGCGCACCTCCGCCTGTCGATCATGGCAAGCGCAATCTCCCCTTTTGGCGATGCCCGTCGCCTGGCCTATAGAATCGGGGACGCGGTATGATCACAATTACCTCGCTCTGCCGGCGGTCATGTCGGGTAAATGCCTTCTCGTAGCGCCCGAAATCGTCGTTAGTGACCTGGTGAGCGGGGGTGTCCTGAACGTGATATCAGGATCACGTGCTCCCAGTGGTATGCATTATCGGGCTTATGCGGTCGACCGCAGCGACAATCTTGAAATCGGCCGTGCTTTTTGCCGCCGGCTGGTACGCCTTTGCAAGAAAGCCGGCCTTCCGGAAGCCGCCTACACAACTACCTGATGCTGCATCGAGATCGCGTGATGGCGCGCGGCAACTGCACGCCGAACTGGGCGTTCCCGGGTACGAGGGCTGCTACAATCGATTGCCAGCCTTCGTGGTGATTGGAAAGGGCGCGCGTCAGCGTGCCGCTTCTGTCTATTTGCGCTTCATGACCGAATCTGCTTCGACCGTCGCGCGGGCGCATCAATATTGGCTTTCAGGGATATGTACTGTCAGTCCATTGAGCTCCGCGTTCACCTTGATCTGGCACGATAGCCGGCTATTTTCCCGTCGCGGGCGGGCCGTGTTTTCGAGCATCTCGTCCTCTAACTCGTCAATTGTCTGCAGTCGGTCGAGATCATCTTCATGGACATAGACATGACACGTGGCGCACATGGCGTTGCCGCCGCATTCCCCCACGATCCCTTCGACGCCGTTGAATACGGCGCCTTGCATCACACTGTTACCATCTTGGATGTCGAGGGTGGTTTGGGCGCCGTCTGCGGCCACGTAGTGGATGATGGTCATGTCGTCCAAATCTCATGCGTACAATTACAAGGATGTACAGTTTGCGCCGAAAGGCGTTGGACATGCTAAGTCGCGGTCATTCAGAGCCACCCGCGCGGGATCGACCGCCCTGATAGTGAAGCCGGCCGGCAGAAGACATTCATAGGCGCCACGCGGGGCCCGAGCGCTTCTAGGACTGGGGCTCCGCCAGTGCCGAGCAACGTGTCCGCTTCGTTGCGCTCAAGTGGGATGACGTCACCGTGCCTATCAACCGTGAAAAGCACCTCTCCGCCACCCTCGTCGTCGCCAACTTGCCACCAGCGTCGTGCCAAAAAGACTTCCCTCGGCCTCGCCAACATCGCCAAAGCGCGCCGATTTTCATGATTGAGCACCTCGAGGCCAAATTCTTTTTCGGTTGCCCCGCCGACGCCATGCTCGAGCCTCACAAGATACCCTAGCCTGCCGATCCGCTCCTCTACATCTTTATGCGTCTCGACGATGACTACAAACATGACCTCTCCCAAATGGCACAGACTGATTCGCGTTGGCCGCTATGCGTTGGATTCCACCGTGGTGACGTTGGCGCCGGGACCTGCGAAAATCGTAGAGCCGCTCGCCAAGTAAAGACAACACCACGGCCCCCTGTTTGAACTCGAGTGCTCGTGCGTTCTCGATTCTTAGGCCAATATCGATTTCAGGTAGTGCAATTATGCCTTCCGTCACCTTCCTCATAGTTCCGCTATTGATGGCGCGCCAGCGATGTAAGATCCTGATTTCATCTCCGGTAGATGCGACTCTTAGCCCGCGCGTAGGCTCACGCGCACCTCACCGTCAACCAAACTCACTTTGCATTTGCGCAGGCGCATCTCCTTTGGCGCCAGACACTGCCCGGTGGTCAAGTCGAACTCGAGGCCGTGCCAAGGACAGATGAGAATCTCGCCATCCCGACTCCATTGAAATTTCCAACCCGTGCTGGCGTTGCAACTCATCTCGCCGCCCACAGAGCCGTCGCATACCGGTCCGTACTGATGCGGACAAATGTTGATCAGAGCATGCAAGTCGCCGTTGACATTGAAAACTCCCACTTCCTGAGTGCCGACCTGAACAATCTTGTGCGAACCGGGAGGAAAGTCGCTTGCCGGCCCGACGGGATATTCGACCGGCGCAGGCTGCGGGGTCTTTGTGTCGGTTTCAACCGCATGTTCCGCCATCTCCTGACTGCCGCTCATACTGGCTGTATCTCCCTCTTCGTAAGTCTCTTTGGCATAGGAAGTTTGAAAAGGCTGAGCGCGTTCTCACCCATGATCTTGCGGCGCTGCTCCTGTGTTAGAGGCAGCTTTGCTAGACCCCGCGGATGGTCGAAGTCGTGATGGGGCCAGTCCGAGGCGAATAGCGTGCGATCGGCGCCGCCATAATGCTCCATCGTCTCGACCAGATATTTTGGATTGATGGGTTCGTCCAGCGGCTGTGTCGCAAACCACATCTGGCGGCGCATGTATTCGCTCGGCCGTTCCTCAAGAAACGGCACTGTGCGACGAAATTCCTGATGATACCGATCCATGCGCCACATCATACAAGGCACCCAGGAGACACCGGATTCTGTGAAGACGATCTTCAACTTCGGGTAACGGACGGGGACACCGGTATGCATAATGCTGACTAGGTTCGCCATCATCGAGAAGGCATGGCCGATCACCTGGCGGGCAAAGTAATTTTCGAACTGATGGAGCTGCGCAGGAAACACCGGTGATGTCACCGTGACGCTGTGCAAAATCACTGGCAGGTCGGCTGCCTCCGCCGCGGCAAGGATCGGGTCATAGCGACGAGCGCCCCACAGCGGGTCAACGCCGGCGGTGGGGAGATACACAGAGCAGATGCCGGGCGTGCCGGCATAGCGCTCGATCTCCTTGGCCGAATCTTCGGGATTTTGTGGGCAGGCCATGATCGCGCCATAGAGACCGCTGCCTTCCCGCATCCATTCCGCCACAAGCCAGCGATTATAGGCATGCGAGAGGGCCGTCGCATATTCGATATTCGGCAGCGTCGCAAATTTCAGTAGATGATCCGGCAGCAGGATGCCGTAGTCAATGCCGAGCGCATCAAGTTCGTCACGCATTGCCTGTGGGTTGTTGACGCTCCTAGTGGCATGGCCGCCTGGCATCGGAGCATCTAGCCCGAAGGCGGGCGCGTATCCCGGGACGTCTAAATAACGCCGCGGGGTCGCACCGAGGATCTCGAGCGACTTGCGCCAAGGCATCTCGCAATGAGGAGCCAAGAACTCCGGAAGATCATTGACGTGGACGTCACAATCGACAATTACCATTCCGTCGCTCGCCGTGCGATTGCTTTGCACAGACATTTATCCAAATCCTCTTCTTTGGAAGGCGTGACGTGGGGCATGACCATAATCATTTTGGCTTCGCTCATAGCGCGTGCCTTTGGGCCACCTTCGGAGCCGCAGGCGAGTCTATCAGGGGAGGAAGACGAAAAGCCCTCAAATTCCCCTTGTGTGCGCTTGAATTCTTCAAGATTGCCCAAGGTATTGGAGAAGAGTGTCGCTTCGATCAAGACTGGCGCGAGTTCATTCCGTGGGCTGCCGCCGCAACTATACCACCTCCGTAGGTGAGCTGACACTGTTATGTTGTGTGTTGGGCTGACCAAGCTGCTTCGCCATTCAGCTCGGATGCGAAACACGAGAGCCGCTTATCAAGCAGGTTAAAACCACGTCTAATCGACGTCCATTTCTCCAGACGTTAGGGGGCACACGGTACGCATCGCTCCACTGTTTCCTTTCGAACTTGCTGGAAGTCTTCTATTAGTGCGAAGGCCTCAGGTCGTTCGACGTCGACCTGTTCCGCTGAACGCATGGCCGGAAAGTAGCAATCTATCCAGCTCGCCCCGGGCTTGATCCACCGGCGAACCAGGACGCAGCTCGATTGCGCTCGCTGCCACGAGCCCAAGCCCTAGCAAAAAAGAAGCATCTTGCGATGCACTGGCGACCAGTTTCAACGGACACTGTCGGCTCAACCAAGTTAAGCAGCTGGAACGCCTCCGCACACCATGGCCGCATTGGCTAATTCCTTGAGGTCCGCGTCGGCATCGGCGGCCATCGACTTCGGCAGCGAAATGCCTGCTGATAGGATGCGCCGTGCAACCATGTGATCGCTAGGCTTGTTGACGCTTTCGACCGCGATCAGCTGCTCTCCTCGGTATAGAAAAACCGAAAACGCGTCATCATCCCGCTCGCCACGCAGCACCGCGCCGTCGATATCAGCGGCTAGACCGGCAATCTGCAAGCGCGCGCTGCCCTGATTGGACCAGAACCACGGCAGGCTGCGGTAAGGTACGGGCGACCCGGTCAGCCTAGCGGCGACGCAGCGCGCCTGGTCGATCGCATTCTGCACAGATTCCAGCCGCACGAGACCGCTGCCGAACGGGTTCGGAAAAGCGGCACAGTCACCAATCGCAGAGATCGAAGGATCGCTGGTGCGCAGCTGCTGATCCACCACGACTCCATTATCTATCTTCAGTCCGGCAGCGGCCGCCAGTGCATCATTGGGCAACACGCCGATCGCCGTCATAATCGCGTCCGTATAAATCATGGTGCCGTCGGTAAGCGTGACCACCTCGCGGGTCGAATCCCTCCCGATCGATCGGACAGTGTTGCCAAACCGCAAGCGAACCCCGGCCCTGGTGTGAAACAGCCGAAAATAGTCGCTCATTACAGGTGACAGCGCGCGTCCTAACAGCCGGTCTCCAGCTTCGATTAGGTCGACTTCGATATCGCAACCGCGAAGCAGACAGGCTACCTCAAGGCCGATGAAGCCGCCGCCGACGATAGTGACGTGGCGAAATTCAGCCGCTCGCGCCGCAAACTTCCGGGCATGGTCAAGCGTGCGCAATTCCAGCGCCCTGTTGACATCGAACCCCCGGACGGCTGGCAGTCGGTTGCGCGCGCCGGTAGCAAGGACGAGATGGTCATAAGTGAGAGAAGTGCCATCTGCCAGCACCAGAACCCGAGCGCGCCGTTCGATGCGCTCGGCAAATGTCCCGAGGCGCAGCTCGATTGAATTTGCGTCGTAGAAACTTTGCGCGCGCAGTGGGGTCACAGTCTTGCTAGCGGGATGGAATTCCTTCGAAAGCACCGGCCTGTGGTAGGGCAGATCCGACTCGTTGCCGACGAGAATTACAGAGCCAACGAAATTGCGCTGTCGCAACGATGCCGCCAGTTCCACGGCCGCTTGACCGCTACCGACGATGACGACTCGCTCTCGCGCGGCGCTCTCAGCGCGGCCCGTATCGTTACTCACCTTAGTCCTCCTGGCTGGTCCATTATGTCGCTCGGCTTTGAAGGCGAAGCCAATGGGATGAATAGCAGCGGCGGCAGGACGAGGGTGAACGCCCTCAGCTTGCGTCGGCGCTCGACCTTCGCCAGACTGATTCGCAGCGGCACGCCGCCGACCCCCGGCGATTCGGACGGCCTTCGTTACCATCTACTCAGCTCTCCTAGAGTAAACGCGAGCTTCCTAACAATGCTTGCGCGGCCTCGGTCGCGGAGCCTTCCTTTGGCATTGCGATGGCCCGGGGATTTCCAGCAGCGAGAGGAACGACCAAGTCGATTAGTACCTTGCCCGCCAGACGACCCTTGATGACGTCAAGTGTTGCGTCGTGACCGGAATACGGCACCGCAAGTAGTACGAAGCGTTCTGCTGCATCTACTGCGTTCAGGTTGTCGTAGCCTCGGATCGGGACCGCAGAGCGGCCCTCGAGCTTCTTGTTAAGCTCTTTGGCGATCGAAGCGGCGCGGTCGTCCTCGCGCGAGCCCAGCGCCACGCTGACGCCCCCAATGGCAAAGCGCATTGCGAGCCCTTGGCCTTGAGGCCCCGTTCCGCCGAGGATGGCGATGGTCTTACCGAAGTTCATATGGGACCCCTTTTGCTCCGTGATGTTATTCACTCGTCAGGATCCGCTACGACCGTCGTGCCTGGCCGAAGCGCCTGCGAGCGGAATCCTGCGATTCCCTTCGCAAGCAGCCTCATTCTTCCCATGGACTATTTTCCTTTGGGATCGTTAGTCCACGCGGACAGACATATGCACGCGGTTTCTCGTCGCCCGGCAGTGGCCAAAGGAGTTGCTTGGTCCATTCTTCACCCGTACGGCTGAAGACACACAATTTGGCATCGGCCTGGCCAGAGTTGCGATAGTCCGTTCCGTGCCCCTTAGGGACAACCAAGGTGTCGTATTGGTCCAGTCGAAACCACTGGAGGTTATTGGTATCGGGCCCGATACCCCATTCCATCTCGCCCTCGAGCACGAAGAAGAAAAGCTCCGTCTCTGGGGTGATATGGAAGGGGCGGGATCGGCCGAAAGGTAGCAGCAGAGGACCATCCTGAAGCTCGCACCACCGACCGTGGGAATCAAGAGCGCCCGTTGCCAATCCACCTTTTCGGGTCTCAATGACGATTCCCAGTTGGCTCGTCGCTCTCGCCACGGAACAACGAACGGCTTATCTTGACCTTCGATCAGCGCCACATGCTTGTCCATCTGCGCACCGTTCTTCACAGCTTCACTCTCTCTGCCTATTCAGGCACATTCGAACTTACTCGTGAGTGCAATGGGCTCGATCAGCCTCACCACTTCTTCTCGGGGAAGACTATCGGCGCGATCTGTTCTCTGAACAGCGTGAGCTGCTTCATGAACAGCTCCTGCGGGATCCCCTGGATCTTCATGATCACGAACTCGTCGAAGGGGTAGATAGTCCGGAGCTTCTTCAAGCGAGCGGCGATGTTTTTCGGCGTGTCGATCAGCATACGGGGCACCATCTTGTCGGCTCCCGCCTGCTCTGCCTCGTCCCATTCGCGGAACTGCGACGACGCGCCCTTATAGTCCTTCCCAACCTTTTCCCACCCAGACTCATACTTGTTCTTACGATAGATGAAGCCCGGGCCAACGAATTCGTGCCAATCGTCCATGTACTTCTCGGATGCCCAGACCGTCGATAGCAAGGGAAGCTGGAATTCGGACACGTTGCGTCCATGCCTCTGCAACGAAGGGTAGAGCCACTCATTCCAGAATTTTCCGAGTTCTTGTTCGTGATCTATGTGCGTCGTAGCGAAGTTGCCCTCCATGAGGCGCGCAGACCGGTCCGTGCCCGCCTGCGATTTCGTGCCTCCAAGGATCGGGATCGGTCGCTGCACGGGCGGCACAACGACGGGTAGCCCATCCGGCAATGGACCACCGGCGAAGCCCTGCTTGATGAACTTGACATGCTCTTCCATCAGCTTTCCACGCTCTTTCCAAGGCACCCCAAAAGCCTTGTACTCAAGCTCATACCCTCCGACCCCAACGCCCAAGGTCATTCGACAGGACGTCAACAACGCACGCCTCTTCGAAGATTCTTCTGGGATGGATCGTTGGGACCTGCACGATGCCGGTTCCCAATCGAATGCGCTTCGTTTCCCGGGCGAATGCAGCCAGAGTCGTCAGCGGTTGGGGGCAGAAGCCATCGTCCATGCAGTGGTCTTCGGGAACCCAGACCGTCTTGTAGCCAAGATCATCCGCATGTCGCGCCACTTTCATCTGATCGTTGTAATGCTCCGGCGTGATGGGCGCACCATTGATGTTTCGCATGTCCGTCAGGTAACTAATCGCCATGTCATATCTCCGAGTGTGCCAGTAAGTGATGCCGGATCTCAGCCGCAAAGATCGCCCCTGGGGCGGCATTCATACCCCTCCCTCTCGTTGAGCGAGGGATGTCGCGCGAGCTGCCAACATGAAATGTAAAGCAGAGTTTCGAGACTAATAGCGGCGAAAACAGCGTGTGGCGCGCAGGAATTCTGCGGCTCTGGCGGCACGGGTCACGCGAAACCGAGGCGACTGATATGTACCGCTTCTTAACGAAGGTGCGTGCACCGGATCGCCTCCATCGATGCTCGGCTGCACCTTGCGATGACGTGCGGCAGCGGATCGACGAGGCTATCAGATCTGCAGACCGGTCCGCACCGCCGGGAGGAGCATCACCTTGAGTTTCCAGGTCGCTTGCGCGCCATAAGGCCGCGCCAGTGCATCGTCTTCTGATCGCCAGTATAGTTTTTGCTGACCGCCTAAACCATCTTTGGCTCCGCTCGCCGTCATGACGCACATTTATCAAGCATCGCTCAGGGCATTGCGCGGGACCCGAGGAACGCCTGCGCAACCAAGCGACGGACACCCTAGAGCGAGTTCGATAAACTTCGTTCCGTCGAACACTCACATCCGGACGTATTCCGTGGAGGAGGCACTATCATATCAGCTTGGCACAAGATGCACGATTACTGTCGACAAAGACCTTCCGTTCACGCCGGCAAAGCCCTCGACCTGAAACATCTGAGATCGGCCGTGGCTGCGGCCGATTGCGGCAGCTTTCGTGAGGCCGCGGAGTTGATCACAACAATCAAGTCTCAGCCGAAGAGTTGGCGAAATCGAACATCATCTAGGGATTGCGATTTTCGAGCGCCTTAGCGGCGGTGTACGTCCAACGCAAGCGGGCCGCAGCGTTCTTCGCCTCGCAAGGACGATTCTGGAAGAGTTCGACGCCCTCATAGCCACAGCGAGGCCGGTTCGAAGCGGTGAAGCCGGGCGGCTGGCGATCGGCTTCTGCACGTCACTTTCTGCAGGCAATATCCAGGCCTGCCTGCTCGAATTTAAGCAACGCCTGCCGCACCTTGAACTTGCGACGGTCGAACGATCAAGGACGCGTTTGACAACCGCGCTTCGCAACGGCGTGGTCGATATCCTAATCCTTACAGGCAACCTGCCATTACCAGATAACAAAACCATGCCGCTGTGGAGCGAGCGTGTTGTGGCTGTCTTGCCTCACGATCATCCGCTGAGCGAGCGCGAAACTGTCTACTAGACAGACCTGCGTGGCCAGACCGTATTGCTCAGTCATTGCGATCCCGGGAAGGAGCTTGAAGATCTCCTGGTCTCCAAGCTTGTCATGCCTGACGATCGCCCGAAAATCGAGCGCCACCACGTCAGCCGCGGGATCATTAAGAGCTTGATCCGCATGGGGGCGGGCATCAGCCTAGTGCTCGAATCGGACATGGGCATCAACTATGCTGGCCTCGTCTACCGGGAGCTGCGCGACGGGACCGGCCCGAGCCGGTCCGGCTTTTCTGCTTATTGGCGACACGATAATCCGGCTTTGGCCGCCTTTCTCAACTTGCTCTCCGAGCGTTATCCCTCGCCTCCGCTCGGACGTTGACGCGCCCGTCGTGCCTTCCGAAAGCTTCTGTCCGCGGCCATGAACCGCGACAGCATGGGTGCAATCAGTTTGGCTGGGTCCTGAACCGGTTGCCCCGTTTCCTGGGCCAGGATTTCGGCGTACGCAGCGAGATCTCGGTGGACGCTCGCCGGCAGTTCGTGCGTCAGCTTGATCGGCTTGTCGTCTTCGATCGCTCCAAGCTTGAGCTTTGGCATCGCGTCATCCTCCGTAGGGTTCGAGCACCAGGTCGCCGTTGACGATTATCCTCCAGGGGCGCGCGCGCCAGCGTGCCGCAACCGCGTTGCGCAGCGCGCTGGCCTATTCCAAGTTCATGATGGCCGCAGCAATATAGTCGTCGAGGCCAAAAACAGCGACCGCGGCTTTACGGATCACAAACACCGGCGCGACGACGACCGGCGGCAGCAAACCCGCAAACCGCTCCCCGGTTTCCGACAGCTCGGCCGAAATCCGCGGAGAGTTGGGACGAACTTCGGCGCCCACATAATGCGCGACAAGCCGCATGATCCGCTCTCCATCGGCAGCCTGCAGGCTCTCGCCGGGGTCGCTCAACCCGCTCGACAGCCGGTCGATCCACAACCGGCCATCGGGATTGAGCATGACCTCAACGACCGATCGGTCTTCCAGAACGATCGCCGAGGCCATTGCAGTGCGGAGCATACGTGCCCCGCGCAACTCGGCTTCCGAAGGAAATGAATAGATTGCCACGACTGCCCCCAAGTCACCACGCTCCGCGACCTCGCATGGGACGAATAGAAAGAGCTGAGGGGGGCTTCTCGCAACAATGGGAGCATGCCGCTCGTAGTCTGGCGTGTAAAACGGAAGGTTGAAGAAAAGAGTGACTTTGGTGGAGATGCGCAGCAACGAAGCCAGGCAAAACAGGCCTCATAGTCCACTCTCCAGCGGTTGCTGCGGCACGCAACCGCCTACGTCCTCACGCCGGTCTTCTAGCTTGAAGGCTTGGCCAGCCTTTCGCGAGGCTGACTGTCCTCATCGCCCTGGGTCAGCGGCACCGCTTTTGTGGAACTGGACTGCGGTTCAGTGTTGTTTCCACGGGTAAGAGCGACTTACTCGCAGGAAATCGACGCCGTGGACGTGTTAGAGGAGGCAATTATCTATGAGGTCCGGCATGGAAGCATCAAGGATGCGGCAACAGCAGTCTGCTCGACCGCGGGATCAGAAGAGAGAACGTATGACATGAGCATCGTCCGCCCGGCACCAGCCGCACTCCCGACTGAGCTGATTGCAGAGTTCAGGAAAATCGTCGGGGACAAATATGCCCTGACGGATGCAGCAGATATCGAGCCCTACGTCTCCGAGGAGCGTAAACTGTTCCGTGGCCGCTCTCCCTTGGTCCTGCGTCCGGCGTCGACGGCCGAGGTCGCCGCAATCTGCAGAATCGCGAATAAGCACGACATTGCGCTGGTGCCACAGGGGGGCAACACCGGTCTGGTCGGCGGCCAGACGCCGCACAATGGCGAGGTGATCGTGTCTTTGCGACGCATGGACAAAATCCGTGAGATCGATACCGCTTCAAACACCATGATCTGTGAGGCAGGCGTGGTGCTGCAGGTCGCGCAGCAAAAGGCTTTCGAGGTCGATCGTCTATTTCCGCTTTCGTTGGGTGCCGAGGGAAGCTGCACAATCGGCGGCAATCTCTCGACGAATGCAGGCGGCACGGTGGCGCTTGCTTATGGCGTGGCGCGCGAGATGGCGCTGGGACTTGAGGTCGTTCTGGCAGACGGGCGCGTGCTCAACCTGCAGTCGAAATTGAAAAAGGACAACACCGGCTACGATTTGCGCAATCTCTTTATCGGAGCGGAAGGTACGCTCGGCATCATCACGGCGGCAACTTTGAAACTGTTTCCAAAGTCGCGAGCTATCGGGACCGCGTTCGTCGGGCTGCGATCGCCGGAGCTGGCGCTGATGCTTCTTACTATCTCTCAGAACGAAGCAGCCGGCACGCTGACGAGCTTTGAACTGCTCCCGGAGATCGCGGTGGACTTCTCGGTCCGCCACGGCATCGACGTCCGCGAACCTCTCTCGAAACGACATCCTTGGTACGTTTTGATTGAACTGTCATCGCCGCGCGAGGATGCCCGATCCGCGCTGGAAAGGATTCTCACTCGCGCGATGGAGGAGGAGATCATCGAGGACGCGGTTGTTGCGGCCAATCTATTCCAGCGTACGGAATTTTGGAAACTGCGCCACGAATTGGCGAGGGCGCAGAAGCCCGAGGGCAGCTCAATCAAGTGCGACATCTCCGTGCCTGTCGCGGCCGTACCTGCCTTCATCGCGGAGGCGAATGCCGCGGTGGTGAAGCTCATTCCTGGCGCGCGACCGATGCCCTTCGGGCATCTGGGTGACGGCAACATCCACTACAATGTTAGTCAGCCCATCGGGCGCGATAGCGCCGACTTCCTCAATCGCTCGCATGATGTCGACGCGGTGGTGTACGAAATTGCGCTCCAGATGGGAGGCTCGATCTCGGCAGAACACGGCATTGGCGTGCTCAAGCGCGAAGCATTGTCTGTGGTGAAAGACAAGGTCGCAATCGAGCTGATGCGCTCCGTCAAGACCTTGCTCGATCCGATTGGCATCATGAATCCCGGTAAGGTTCTTTAGAACCACCCCAGTGTCGCGCTCGGTTGGAACCGACACAGGAGTAGCCGAAGGCGACGCTCACAATTGAGCTGCCTCCAACGTTTGAACATCGAGAGCATGATCTCGGAAGGCTAGAGCATGATCCGGAAACGCGTGGGGCGGGTTGCCGAAAGATCGGTGCTCAAACAACAACCTGAGGCGCGATTATGATTCATCCCAATCTCATCGCGCCCTGGTGTCGCCTTCTACTTCACGAAAAGTTTGCGAGGCGTTGACGAGAGCGGTTCATGCCGAGTCTCGCTAACGGCAAATGACTGGGTAATGGCAATACCGACATCGTCAAGCCACAAGCCGGGCATCATGTGGAAACACATGCCGGGCTGGAGAACTGTTTCATCACCCTTGCGCAGACTTGCTGTCCGCTCGACCGCGCCAGGCGGATAACCAAGGCCAATCGAGTATCCCAGCCGCGCTTCCTTCTCCAATCCGTGGCGGGCAAGTGAGCGGCGAAACACGCTTTCCACTTCGGAACACGTAATGCCGGGACAGATGTAGTCCAAGGCCGCGTTCATCGCTTCAACTGCCACGTCAGCCAGGTTCTGGAAGGCCGGCGATGGGGGGCCGACCGCGATAGAGCGACTGAGATTTACCTGATACCGAAGTCGGTTTCCGAATAGCTCGAGGTTGAGCGTCGTCGATTTGGGTAGGGGCTTGTCAGTCCATGCAGCGTGCGGAGCAACCGCGCGCTCGGCGACGCAAAGCATCGGAGGAGCACACCCGTACGAACCTCCGAAGTCGGCTGTGCCAGCGGCCATCTGATAGTAGACCGCTGCAGCAATGTCGCACTCGCGAATACCCGGCGCGACGACATCAATGGCGCGTTGCATCATCGCGTCAGCGATTGCCCCGGCTTGACGCATCAAGGCGAGTTCGGCGGGGCTTTTGACAATACGAATCCAGCTTACGAGCAAATCCGCATCGACAAATCTCGCCTGGGGCAACGCTCGGCTCAGGTCCGCATGCGCTTTCGCCGAATAGTAATAGCCGCCCAGCTCGACGCCTATGCATGCCTTCTCACCTCCGAGATCCTTGACGGTCTGGGCGATCACAACGAATGCGGAAAGGGTCGCCGAGTGAACGTACTTGTCTTCGTATGCATGGATGTTCTGGTCGTCGAGATAGGTCGTCATGACCGCGGAAACGCGGTCCATGAACCGACCGATCCAGACCGGCTGCTCATGTTTCAGGGATACGATGACGAACTGCGGCACATAGTAGGAATAAGCATCATAGCCCGTGAGGTAATTCATGTTCGGCGGCTCAGAGATCATCAGAACGTCGATCCCGCGCTTTTCCATGGCAGTCTTGACCGCGGACAAGCGCGCCTGAAACTCGCCCTTCTCGAAATGCAATTCTTTTTCCACGTCTATCTCCGTATCCGATGTCGTGAAGCTTGCTTGATTTTCAGCGCAGTGCCGACCTCACTTGCTTTATTCTACGGCTAAATCGCGCCGTGAAGAAGCAAGAGTCAGCAAGAGATTGCAGTTATCCGACAACATGGACCACATAATGCAGAATTGAATCCGCTGAGCGATTGCTACTCCACTTTCTGATCGGGGCCGCCGCTTGGTGAAGGTAGCTTCAAAATTCGACACTTTCCTGCATGCGAGGACCGCGCGTGGACGTATGCTGTGCAATCGATCTATAGCTATTGCGCCATCGCCTGCGGGACTTTGGGCCTGGCGCGCCACCATGTGACATAGAGCGCCACCAGCCAGAGGACCGGCAGCAATTGAGCAGGGATCCGATCGCAGCGATCGTCGGATCCAGCTCGTTCCGCATGTTTTCCGACATCTTGAGTGGAAGCGTGCGGATCGTGAACCCGCTTACGAGGGACGTTTGCACCACCTCGTCGAACGAACGGATGAAAGCAAACAGGGCCCCGCCGATGATGCCTGGCCGGATGAGCGGCATCGTTACTCGCACAAATGTTTGGATAGGGCTCGCCTGCATGCTCAGCGCGGCCCGTTCGAGGCGGCGGTCAAAAGTCGCCAGTGTGGCCGACACGATGACGACCCCGTCCAAGATGGGTCGCCAAGAAAGGAGCGGTACCATTGAAGAGACAAAGTCGACGGCGGAAACTCCAGATACGCTCCGCCGCTGAACAACATCACGACAACGAGGATACCGGGCAGGAGCAGGAATGTCATCACAAGAACTAGAAAGACGGAACCGGCAAGAGCCCACCAGTTGCCGGCGCTATCTCGCAGATACAGCTGTCGCGTCCAGCGTGCGGCTCGGAACTTGTCGGCCACTCCTTTCATTCCCCTTGTAACAATAGAAGAGCGAAACATTCGTCCAGCCCAATGCTCGTCGCGGAATTGACCCGAGCGCACCTGTTCGCCTGACATATCCAGCCCGAGGACGGATAGTACTGCCGCGGCGATCGCAAGCAGTATGAAAGCTGCGGCCGCAATGACCCCGATATTGGAGGAAGTCTCGATTTGAGTCGCGATAAGGTCGAGAGCATGACGTCACGCAATCCGCCCAGAGCCTGCGGGGTGATATAGAAGCCAAGGCAGATGACGAAGACGAGAACGGCCCCGCTGCGCACGCCTGGAAGACTTAGAGGCATGAACACGCGCCAAAATGCGGTGAAAGGCCGCGCGCCCATACTTCGCGCTGCTGCCACCAAGGATTTGTCGATACCCTGCATAACACTCAGCAGCGGCAGGATCATAACCGGCAGCATGATGTGGACCATGCCGATGTAAACGGCTAGTCGGTTGTAAATCAGCGGAAGCGGACTTGAGATCAGACCAAGATCAATCAATGTGCGGTTGATCAGCCCATTGTCCCCCAAAAGAACAATCCATGCATATGTGCGAACCAGACCGCTCGTGAGCCAAGGGAGAAAAACAAGTACGGTCAGGGCTACTCGGGCTCGTTTGGGTGCAGCCGTAATGAGGTAAGCTGTTGGGTAGCCGATAGCGAGGCAGACGAGCGTGGCAATGACGCTAATCTCGATCGTCTGAAAGAGTATGCGGACGTTGGCACCGTGGCTCAGAAACGCTTGATAGTTCGAGAGCGAATATTCAGGAGCGTTCAGGCTTGCAAAGAAAAAGAAGATCGTGGGAATTCCGAAAGCGACAATGAGGATGGCCAAGGCCGGAACGGTGAGCCCGAGCGGATTGCGCGAAATGCTGCGGAAAATATCCATCGGTGAGCCTCTGCGTATCATTCGGCGATGAATCGGACATCTGACCGCAACCAGCTCAGTTGGACCTGATCGCCGGGCTGGAATACAAGCTGTCCCGCGGCGACGTGTTCACGAACGATGAAGCCCAGGTCTCTGACACGAACATGGTACTTCCGCAGGGGCCCGGCGTAGGTCATCTCTTCCACGTGGCCCGTTACCGACTGTCTGTTCTCAGCATCCACCTGTCGGGAAGCGAGCGAACCTATGGCGATACGCTCAGGACGGATCATAGCGACCTTGCCGGCTGGCCAGCCGCCTTCAAACGTGTCTGCCTCGGCTTGAGAAAAGATATTGGTCTCTCCCAGGAAGTTCGCCACAAAATGGGAGATCGGTCGATCGTAGAGCGCCTCCGGCGTATCAACCTGCTCTATGCGGCCGGCGCGCATGACAACGATGCGGTCGGAAAGTGTCAGGGCCTCTTCCTGATCGTGGGTTACACAAATGGTCGTTTTTCCGAATTCACGATGAAGATGCTTGATCTCGCTCTGCATTTGCTCACGCAAATTTCGATCCAGAGCGCCAAGAGGCTCGTCGAGCAATAAAATGGGAGAATCCGCGATCAGCGCCCGAGCAAGCGCCACACGCTGTTGCTGACCACCGCTGAGCTGGAAGGGCATCCTCGAGCCAAAGTCTTCCAAGTGAACCCGCTCGAGCATACGGTCGACGTTGGCGAGCCGATCACTGGCTTTCATTCCGCGCATCTCAAGTGGAAATTCGAGGTTCTGCCGCACGGTCAAATGCGGAAAGAGAGCGTAACTTTGAAAGACAATCCCCTGGTCACGGCGGAACGATGGAACCGCGGTAACAGATTTCTCGGCAATGAAGATATCCCCGCTGGTGGGCGCTTCGAACCCCGAAAGGATCATTAGCGCAGTTGTCTTGCCTGATCCGCTGGGACCCAGAATTGTTAGAAATTCGCGTTGGCGGACAGTCAATGAGAAGTCCCGAAGAGCGACCACCCCTTCGTACATCTTTGTAACCTTGCGAAACTCGATTTGCGCAGGAGGACTTCCGCCTACCCATGCACCGTCAGCACAAGCTGATGCAAGATTCCCGATATGTGCATTCACCATTTGCCCTCCTCGATCGGCCTTTGTCGGCAAGCCGCAAGACCGTGCGCCGGCGATGACATGACGCAACACTCTGCTCGCCCAATTTTGAGCAAGCCGAGCTTACCGCAAGATCCAGTCGTTCCAGCGCTGAACAAGACGCTGCACATTCGATTTTCCGTCCGGGCCAAGCTCGCCATACCAGGCTGCCCCGAGGATGATGCTATTGCCGATATAGTCGGGGTGGGTGGCAAGCTTACGCGCCGTTTGGTCCGGAATTAGTTTGTAAGCGGCGCTGTTGCTGGGAGCCTGCGGCCAAAGCTGCGCAAAAGCGGTCTGACGAATGCACGCGAAGTAAATTCAAGAAAACGTTGCGCGTTCGCGACGTTCGGACTTCCCTTAGGGATCTTCTTCATCATTGTTCTCTTCCGTTCCAGCGCGGTCCAAAGGGGCCGTTAGCTGAGAATTAGCTTTTCTCGATTTGGAGATCCACGCAGCCATGCCGGTCGCCCAAGAAAGTCTCGAACAAGTCTCCTTTCGCGCACAGCCGTCCACAAATTGAGATCCGCCCCAAGCCCCTGCTTCCCGTTTTAGGACTCCCAACCACGGCACGGCAAACGAGGCTAGCGAGACGAACCGTACCAAAGCGTTCACTCCGAAAGCGATCCGGTGGCGATCAACGGAGAATGCCCAGCCTCGAGAGGCGACTGCTCCAGTATCAGTCCCGTTCCGTACTGCACGACGGGGCCGAGCCACATTGCAGAGTTCGCGCGCCCGACGAGCTCAGGTCGGAAGTAGTCTTGCTCGGTCCACCCGTTCGACACCACAACCCAAGGCGCCGCCCACAGGAACTGCAGTGCCCAGGGAGACCCGATGCTGGTCGCTGATAACGCCGCAATTCGCCAGAAGCGCGCATCGGAATAGACGGTCTTCAGGGTGGCAGCTTCCAAGCGTATCAGGTTGCCAGACGATTGCCTCGCGGCGCGACGCCGCCAGCCTGAGTAGGCGCACCAGATCCAGCTCAGTTAGGCGCCCAGCTCATCGGGCCGGCGAGGGCTGCGACGTCCATTTGAGGAGAACCGCGTCCGGAAGGACTCAGACCAGCACCGTCTGCCCATGCTTGGCGACGGTAACTTGGCGGTCTCGAACATGAGCTTCGAACGAAATCGAATTGCCGTCCTTCCAGAGGTTGACCGTAATTATCTCGCCCGGGAACAGCGGGGCAGAAAACCGGACGCGATGACGATGGAAGGCAGAGGGATCGTAATCGGCATACGTTTGCAAAAGGGCCCGGCAGGTCAGTCCATAGGTGCACATGCCGTGGAGAATGGGCTTGGGGAAACCGGCCCGATGCGCGAATTCCGGATCACCGTGTAAGGGATTTCGATCACCCGACAGACGATAGATCAAGGCTTGGTCGGGCCGGATCGGGATGTCGATTGATCTGTCCGGCTCTCGGCGTGGCACTTGGTGCGGCTCGGGTGTTCCCTCCGATGGGCCGCCAAAGCCGCCGTCGCCCCTCGCAAAGATCGACGAAACAATTGTGACGATCTTGTCACACTTATCATCCTTCACGACGACTTCATTCTGAATGATTGCGCCTTTCTCCTTACCCTTGTCGTACACGCCGCGCACACGTGCATCCGCAGTAGCGCTGGCCTCTGCAGGAATCGGCTTGTGAAATGTGATGTCATGTTCGCCATCAAGGAGCATGACCTGGTTGAGGTCGATCACTCCGGGTCGCGCCCCCCAGACGCAGACTGAAGCAAAGCTCGGGACCACCTTCAGCGCCTTTGGCGTTGCATATGCCTCGTTGACAAACTGTAGCTCTTTTTCGTTCAGAGGATCGGAGCCCATCCCGATACCAAGCGCATAGAGCATCACCTCGCGATCGCTCCATGAGTAGGGAGCGGCTTCGGTCTTGAGATCGAGTACCTTGGGATAGTCGATTGGCATCGGGCCTCTTCCCTTATTTCCGTTCCTCCTTGGCGCCAGGCCAGGAGACGCGGCGGTTCTGTTAAGAATAGGTTCTGCTGGGCTGCGATCTCGCCCTTCTCCTTCCGGAGCTCGTCAATGAGCTTGACGAGCTTCTTGTTGCCGCCGAAGACGATATCCTTTTCTTGGAAGTCGGACATAACTGCAACGTCACGGACGTATCGATAAAGTCGTGCCGGCGTAATAGTTGCGTCGCGCCGCCCCCAGGAGTACTGGCCACACCTCACCGGACCATGGCTGATATGGATCATGTCCTTGATCGGCCGCCAGACCACGCTCTTTGAGCCCGCATAGGCGCAGCCGTCGATCGTCACCACGCCGGGGATGGATTTGAGATTTGACTTTACTCCGCAATCCGACCTCCCTGCCTCATGAACGTTCAGGTGCTTGGCGCGCCGCTTACCGGTCTTTTCCGGATAGACCGTCAGCACCTCCTGGATGAGCTCCTTATTGCGGGCATTGATTCCTTCGATGTTCTTGGTCGTGGCGAAGCTCATGCTGATATCTTTGGAGTTAGCGAGACGGTACTCAGCCAAGAGTTTAGCAATGATCGTGCCAGCCGCGTGCAAGCGCTAAAATCAGTGCGGTTGTAAACACATAGAGTATTCGGCAAGGCCAGCCGGCCTGTGTTGCAAAGCCCACATCGCAAGCTTTTCCAGGGACAGGCCTCGCTTGCGCCCGTTCGATAGAACATAACGACGAACGCGCGTGCCATTGCACCGCTGAAATTGCACGACAAAGCGGTAACCTTGGGCGCGCTTGGCGCGCGCCCGCCGTATGCTGTGTCATCGACTGCCGGATACCGAATGGCTCCAACCGGCCGCACGAGCTGATGCGTTGACGCGCTACGCCGGAGAGCTAACGGCCCCGAAACCTCCATTGCCGCGCCAAGACCACAACGTCGGAGCACGCATGATCGCGAACACGCTCTAGCGCATTGAAAACGCAACCCTGGTCGGGATGATCGCGAAAGATCCAGCCCGCCCGAATCTCGATATCGCTCGCTCGCATTACCAACGCCCCGCTTGTCCTCCTGCGCGCAGGCCCTCGTTCTTCGCCCAAGGAACCACCTCACCCGCCGGCAGAAGCCGCATGCTATGAGGGCCTCACGCATTGGTGCGGCGATGCGACGAAAGCATCCATTATCGCTTGCGGCCGCTGCCGCCCGTTCATGCGAGCAATTCATGGACCGCAATAAGAGCCCGCGCGAGTGCATCAATGTCTGCATGCGTGTTGTAGAGCGCCAATGAAGCACGGCACGTTGCCGGCACACCGAAGCGCTTGATCAGCGGCATCGCGCAATGCGTGCCGGCCCGCACCGCAACCCCCTGACGGTGGATGATCGTTGCGACATCATGGGGACGGGCGCCCGTCAGCTCGAAGGAGATCAGCGGCCCCTTGTCCTTTGGCATGCCGATCAGCCGCAGCGACTTGATTTCACGCAAGCGCTCTTGCGCATAGTCGACGAGATCCTGCTGATGTGCGGCGATACGCGCCTTGTCGATCGAGTTGACATAGTCGATGGCGGCCCCCAGTCCGATCGCCGGGACTACCGACGGCGTGCCGGCCTCGAATTTGTGCGGTGGATCACCATAGCTGACCCAGTCCTCCGCCACCTCCCGTATCATCTCACCACCGCCATTGAAGGGCGGCATCGCAGCAAGTAAGTCATGCGTGCCATAGAGCACACCGATCCCGGTCGGCCCATAGAGCTTATGACCAGTGAAGACGTAGAAATCGCAACCGATGTCCTGCACGTCGACCGGCAGGTGCACGGCGCCCTGCGCGCCATCCACCAGCACCCTGATGCCGCGGGCGTGCGCCAGCTTGACCACGTCCTTGACCGGCACCACAGTGCCAAGCGCGTTCGACATATGCGTGATCGCGACCAGCTTGGTGCGTGGCGTGAGGAGCTTTTCGAGCTCCTCGAGCAGAAAATTTCCGTCATGGTCAACCGGAGCCCATTTGATCACGGCGCCATGGCGCTCTCTGAGCAAATGCCACGGCACGATGTTGGAGTGGTGCTCCATGATCGAGAGCACGATCTCGTCGCCCTTGCCGATATTTGGCTGCCCATACGAGTAGGCTACGAGGTTGATCGCCTCGGTGGCGTTGCGTGTGAAGATAATCTCGTCTGAGCGGCGGGCGTTGACGAACTGCGCCACCTTGGTCCGCGCGCCCTCATAGGCTTCGGTGACGGCATTAGTCAGGTAGGGCAGGCCGCGATGCACATTAGCGTATTCACTTGTATAGACCTGCATGAGGCGGTTGAGTACCGCCCTGGGTTTCTGGGCCGAGGCAGCATTGTCGAGATAGACGAACTGCTTGCCATACACCCGCATGGCAAGCGCCGGAAAATCCTCGCGAACGCGCACCACGTCGTAAGTGTCATTGCGAACGGCCGAATGCGTGCTCATCGCCGCATCTCCAGCCAGCATGCAACCTGCGCGGTCACGAACTCGCGTAGACCAGCGTCTGCGATCTCCTCGATTGCCTCCCCGAGGAATACCTGGAACAACTGCGCATGCGCGTTCTTCTCAGGCAGGCCGCGCGCGCGCAGATAGAACAAGGGGCTCTCGTCGAGCGCCTCTGAAATCGCGGCATGGCCGCAGGTGACATCATCCGCTAAGATTTGCATCCGGCTTGTTATCGGCCTTGGCCTCGTCAGACAGGAGCAGAGACCTCATAATGATGGTGGACTTTGATTTCTGACCGTTGACGATGATGCGTCCCTGGAACACGGAATGACCGAGATCGTCCACCACGGAGCGGAGATTCTCTTCGCTCGTGCAATGCGGCGAGGCATGATCAATCAGCCAGCGAGCTGTCACCGCGCTGGCTGTCTCGAGCATTACCTCCCGGTCAGGCCAGGAATAAGAAACTCAACAGGTTCTTAAGTTCAGTGCGGCGGGATAGTCGATCGGCATCTGAGCCTTTCTAGGTTTAGAAGAGGAGTACGGCCGACCATCAAGCTTAACGGCTTCGTAGAGCGGCGGCGCACGGCACTCGCGCCAAGTTTGTGCGTTTGCTTGCGTGCAGACCTTATCGTTCGGGCAGATTAGCTAACGGACAAGCGGCCGCTCCGTCGGTCGAGAGAACATCTTTCCAATTCTATCGAGAGCCTTGTTGCGGCTGTTTTGAACATACGCGCGGCTATCGCCTCTTGAGTCCAATATCTCTATCTTTCGCGTGTAGTGAGGCATGATGTATTTGACTGTCTTGTCGATAACGCGGAGACGCTGGTTCGACGAGGCATCGCAATTTCTGTTTCTCGGCCCAATGCAACCTGACAATGCGATGCTCTCCTACCAGCCTTGCTTGGAACTGCTCATGATACAATACAGCATCGCCAGAGGATAGGTACCCTACTTGGTGTGGTGGGGGACTATTGGACTCGAGAGTACTAGGAGAGGCGCACTGTTACTTGCCAGGGCTGCGCTGTAGCCAAGTTGTGTGCCTCAAGTTCAGCAAATTCTATCATGGGGTCCGGCCGAGCCATCCTCACGGAGCCGCCGTCGCTCGCTTCCCCCAAGCGCAAGCGTGGTAAGCGAAGGCGGCGGAGAGGGGTGGCCCATCCCCTTGGTAGGCCTGAGCATCGTCAGGCTGCCTGGCGTAACTTCGATACTCTGAAGCAGACACCCACCTGTGGTTCACAAGCAATCATGCTGCGGGAACGGTCAGCCCGTTGCATACACGCGAACTGATTGCTGATCGCTTGTCACTTGCGCGCTTCCCAGCGCTTGTTCATGCGCGACCAACGACGCAACCGTCTTGACGCACTTGTTCGTCAAACACCGGCCAGCGGACGCGCCCGGTACTGAGGTTCAAGGGAAAGGACATCTTCGTCCTTGCCATTACGGCGCACCCGCGCTCCAATGTATGCTCGCGGGTTTTGGCAATTCTTCCTCGGCCCCCACATCTGCTGCTTGGTTTTTTCGGAAGAGTTGTTCGCGAGGTTCCATTGATCGATCGTCTTGCCCACGACATCCATGAGCGCGAGCACAAATAAGGGGTTTGGCGCCGGATCGGCCGGAAGGCCGCATCCCCAGGCTTTGTTCAGGTCATCGATCGGATTGAGGCCGAGTGACGCAGGCAAGTGAATACGCCGAGTCGTTAGGACATTGGATTGTTGACGATCAGTGCCGATCGCGTTCACCGGCAGCTGAGCAACGTTGAAATAGTGGCGTCCGCCGATCTCCACCCAATTCTTCTCACCCTTCGCAGAGCGATCTGGGTTCTCCGGCTTCCAGAACGAGTCTTCCGGCCACTTTGCGTCGAATGCCGGATCGTTGACCGGCCCTCGGTGGCATTCAAAGCAGTGTGAGCGATAAAGATCGCGACCTTTCTCAACGAGCTTTTCGTCGATGGCCCACCGGGTCGCCTGGAAACCTGTCCTGCGCATCCTTCCATCGTGGCGCGACAAGCCCGTTGAATTGCCTGCCGCTTGCCTCGCCCGGGGAAAATGGATCGGTGCCGCGCAAAAGCTCCTCGAAACGCGCAATGTCCGATAGATGGATGGATGATTCAAATAGCGGCCGTCCCGGCGCGGGTGCCCTCATATTAATTTTCGCGCTGACGCCGAGCGCTTCGCCCGAATTGCGAACAAGCTCGTTGAGAACAGAGGCGTCATACTGCGCCCAAAGGAAGTACGGCGTGTCCCAGATTGGCGGAAAACTCACAGGAGCGTCGTTGCGTGCGAAGTTGCCCTTGAGGTGCGGATCTGGGAGTTCTCCGGTCGCTGGATCGAGAAAATTTGTGTAGAAGACCTGGTTGCCGATCCGGTTCAAGGCATCAAACCGACCGAGACCCTCGTCGAGGTTCGTCACGCCTTGCCTCGTCAAAAGGCCGTCGTTTGCGGCCTTTTGCTTCTTGATGTTTTGAAGTGCGCGCTCCAGATCACCTCGAAGCTTCTTGCGGTCGACGCTTCGACCTTCAATGCTTTCCAGCCGGTCGGCGAAGCGCTCAAACCGCCACGGCAACATCAGCGTATATCCGATCGATAACCCAATGACCCGCTCAACCTCGCCAAGATTGACCATCGCCGGCCCACCATCATAGCGAATGCTGACATTCTTGTACTCGAGATGACCTGTATGACAGGCGGCGCAGGTTAGTCCAATCTGATCTTCGTAAAACTCTCCCGTTGTCGGGTTGACGCCCCCCTTTATCGCGAACCCCACAGGCAAACCATTTGCATTGTCAGGCATGCTCGCTGTCCAAGTGGAGCTAACGCCCTTGGCATCCTCCTGGTAGCCGTACGCAGGTGAGCTAGCGTCAAAGTCCTTTGAGCTCGGACTTGGGATAAAACCAAGGCGTCGCAGGTACTCGTTGTCCGTCAGGCTCGTGTAACGGACCGACAACTCAGGACGCTCTAGAGCCAGGAACCATCGATAGGGCACAGGAATAGTCGCCGTGCCTTGGGACGTGTGGTGGAACCAGTAACGCTGCCGCGCACTCCAGTTCTGCGGCAGCCAGTATGCGCTATCGATCTTCGATGGCGCGGGCAGCGTCGCGGGCAGCAATTGGGCAACCAGGTTTGCGTCATTCTTGATCTTGAGCGCCGCATCGCGAAGCTTCTCCGGTACGAAACACGCCATCCCTATTGACGCCGCCACGACGAACATAATCGCGAACAAGAGACAGACGACATGAGGCCGCCGCCTCACCACGCCACCGACCCAAGAGCTGAACGAACGTGCCCCCATCCCAAACTCTCCTTAATTTCAAATTGCGCCTGCCGCCGCGCGAGCGCGCCAGCCAGCAATGGCGCTTATTACTTGTTCAGCAATTAGCTATTGATGAAGGTGACGACGTCAGCGGTCTCGGCTGCCGCCCGTCGCGTTATGGTCGCGGCCGCTGGGCCACCATGCAAGAACGAGGGGAACCAACCGAAATTGCGAACATTCCAGTCTTCTTTCGGTAGAACAGCTCGGTTCACGCCCGACACCGCGAAGCCTTGCACTTTCCTGGCGAGTGGCTGCGCCGTTTCGGTGTGACAGCTCACGCAGTCCGTATTGAAGAAATGGCTCTTCTTCGTATCCGCAATGACATTGACGATCTCGAGTACGCGGCTATTGGGGACGTTGGCATCGATGAAATCGGCTGTCGAAACACCCTTACGATTGGCAAAGGGCAAGGGAGGATTCTGCAGCGCCGCGTGGCGACACGTCGTTGGATTCTGATTATTCGTGGCAGGCCGCGGGACCACGTGCGTCCCGCCGACGATGCTGAACATCTGCGCGGCATGAAGGCCATCGAGCGTCGGACCAGGCACCGGTATCAAACCGGCCTGCGGGACCCTCAGCATCGAGACGAAAACCCAGGGTTCGGGCGGTGAAATCCCCATGACAGCCATGGTGTTGAGGCGCTGCGGCGAGAGATGCTTTTCCAGCAAAGATTTGACCGCATCACGAAACGGTTTTGCGGATGCACCGACAAGGCCCGGGTGCACGTTCATGTCACCGGCAGTCGAGACCTTGACATTGCCGAACTTTCCCGCCGCAAGTTGATCACGCAAAGATGCGACGTCATGAACGATTGCCTTGAAGGCTTGATCGTCAGGTTTAAATCGCGGGAATGGCGCACATCCGCATGCTCGTCGCCGAGCGTGCCGGCGAACTCGCGCTGTGGAACGACACCTGTCCGAGACGCGCTACGTTTGCGAGATCGGCTTGGATGCAGGCCCGCGCTTCTACAAGTTCTTCGAGGAACAGAAGCTTGTTTTTCGTACAATCCTCGAGCGCTGCGCGGATGCAGGAGGAAAGATTCTCAGCGGCCACAGCGTGAGGAGCGCGCCGACAGTATTGGACATGATAGAGAAACATCTGCCCCAACACCGCGGCATCGTCGTTCTTCACTGGTTCACTGGCAGTAAGCGCGATATGCAGCGCGCGGCCGCCCTGGGATGCTATTTTTCTGTCAACGCCGAGATGACCCGCTCGGACCGCGGTCGCATCCTAGTCACCGAGATGCCGTTGGATCGCATCCTCACCGAAACGGACGGCCCTTTCACTCAAATGCAAGGAAGGCCGGCAGAGCCAGCAGACGTTCGACTGACGGTCGCATCTATCGCCGATGTCTGAAAGATGGCAACCAGCACGGTCTCGGATTCCGTTCGCAAGAACCTGCAGGCGCTCCTGAAGGCCTAAGCTCCGCTCTCACTCAGGTTCCTTCGGTGGTGCATGACTTGGAATGCGATCCGGATGGTGGTCGAGCGTGCGCAGTCGCTCGACGAATTTCTTCAAACCTGCCCGACCGTCCAGATCGGCGACATATTCGTCCCAGGAGGGTAAACTCTTCGTGAGATTCGACGCCGCCTCACGCGTTGCCGCCTCGATTAATTCCGGTGCTTCGTCGAACAAACCGACGAGAAACTCGTCCGGTAGCAACACGCGAACACCGAGCTTGGCGTGTCATTCGGCCTGCAATATTGGCTCTGACTCACTTTTGATGCAGTTTGGGGGATGTCTGGCGCTTTGATTGGGGAGAATCAGCGCCATGCAGCAAGCACTCCAGCGCTCCAGTCTGGTGCCGCGTGGGTTTGTTGTAGAGAGTGCGTACTACGAAGGCGATAAGGCCGTTATTGTGGTCCGGGCGTCTGGAGGCGTTGGTCTGTGTCCGTCGTGCGGAACGGTTTCCCGACGCGTCCATAGCCGGTATCGACGACGCGTGACCGATCTGCCGCTTTCGGGGCGGATCGTGCAGCTCCTGGTGATCGCTCGCCGCTTCCGCTGCGATGCCGTCCTCTGCGGGCGCCAAATCTTCACTGAGCGCTTCGCCGAAGGGGTCCCTCGGCGCGACGCACGGCGAGGCTGGACTCTATCGTCCATCACCTCGGTCTGGCGCTTGGCGGTCGACCGGCAGCAGACTTCGCAAGACGGCTGGTGCTGCCGGTGAGTAAAGACACGCTCCTACGCGTGGTCCGACGCCGTAGCCGTCCGCTGGCTGACCCGCTCAAGGTTATCGGCATTGATGATTGGGCGTGGCGGCGCAATCACCGGTACGCCAGCATCATCTGCGACCTGGAAAGGCGCTGGATCGTCACGCTGTTGCCGGATCGGGAGCCCGCAACCGCCCAGGCCTGGCTGGCCGCTCATCCCACAATCGCGATCATCGCCCGTGACCGTGGTGGGGGCTATGGCCAAGCTGCGGCAAAGGCTTTGCCGCACGCGGTACAGGTTGCGGATCGTTGGCACCTGATGGAGAACGCCAGTCGGGCCTTCCTCGATGCGGTCCGCAAATCGATGCGACAGATACGTACTGTCATCGGTGCGACCACGATCGATCCCAAGCTGCTAACAGCCGCCGAACGCCTCCAGTATGAGGGTTATCTGCGCCGCGAGGAGGCCAATGCGGCCATCCTGGCTCTGTCGAAGAACGGCATACCTATCAAGCAGATCGTGCGCCAAACTGGCCATAGCAGGAAGCTGGTACGGCAGGTGATCCGCGGCGAACGTAATGATGTTTTCCGGGCCCGGCAGAGTTCGCTCGATCAGCACCTGCCGTGACTCGACGATCAGTGGGCAGCTGGCTGCCGAAACGGCGCTGAGCTCTGGCGTCGCCTAACGGCGGGTGGCTTCCGAGGCTCGCTCCGCGTCATCAGCGAATGGGCGACGCGCAGACGACGGGCTGAAAAGGCCGACGCACAGAACCTTCAGCGGATTCCGTCGGCCAGAACGATTGCGCGCCTCATGACAATCGGGCGGGATTTGCTCACGAAAGCGGAGACCATCACGGTGGCGGCGATCGAAACTGGCGTACCGAACCTGGTCGAGGCGCGCGAAATTATCGCCGAATTCCACTTGATGATCCGGCGCAAGGCCGAGGCGGGCCTCACCCTGTGGATCGACCGGGCTCGCGCTAGTCTTGTCTCCTCGTTCGCGAGCGGCGTCGTGAAGGATGAAGCGGCGGTTCGAGCGGCAATCACGTCGCCCTGGTCGAACGGACAAACCGAAGGACAGATCACTCGCCTCAAGCTCGTCAGACGTCAAATGTACGGTCGCGGCAAAATCGATTTGCTGCAGGCCAGACTGATAGGTGCTGAATGAGTAAGCTGCACCAAAATTGCGTCAGAGCCCAATATTGACCCCCCGTATTGCCGCATCTGCGAATGTTACCGTGATGGCGCCATTGCCGATGACGATCCGATGTCGATTAATCGGTCGCGCCAAATGGCTTTCCCGGCTTGCTCGACGAGAGGGGCTGTGGTCGGGTCGGGCCCTACATAGCCCGAGCCGTCCACAACCCCGGGCAATGGGGCAGCGGTCGCGGCGTCGTCGAGCGGGCCCTGGGCGACCAACTGTTCGGCAGCTCTCCGTCTGAGCGCCCTCAGCAGACGTTGCACAATCGAATGCTGTCTCTTTCCGAACTCCTCGGGGTATTTCTCTCGCAGCCGGCCGACAATTGCGAGCGCCGTCAGCTGCGGCTGCTCTGCGAGCCACGCTTCGATCGCGGCAATATGCGGGTCGAGCTTGGACGGCATGCGAACTCTGGTCTTATAGGGCCGACGAGTTCGCCGGTGCGTGGCACGCGGCTCGCCGACCGTCGCGGTCTTGCCGAGCGTCTTCGCGAACGTCGCCGCGGTCGCTGGCAGGATGCTAGTGTGAGCGGGTTGCGGACCGCGCGCCTGTCCGGCACGACGATCGACGCGATTGCCTAATTCCTCTTGGGCCGCGCGAATCTCCGCCAACAGCGCGACCGGATCGAGCGAGCGATACTGATCGCGTAGCCGTTTCTTCACGGCCGCGGTCACCTTGGGATACGCCAAGGCACGCTCATAGGGCGTCGATGGGAGATGATAGCGCTTGATCACTTTAGCCCCTTCGAGACGCTTCTCCTTCAGCTTGAACGACGGCTGGAAGAAGTTGACGTAGAGCCGTGCCGCCGCATAGAGGCGGCCCATCATACGCGCCGTCTCGACGCCATCGAAGCGGCCATAGCCCATGAGGCGGCGGACGACGGCACCATTCTTCTGCTCGACAAACGCCTGATCGTTCTTCTTATAGGCGCGCGAGCGAGTGACTTCGAGCTTCTGTTCACGACACCATGGCACGACGACATCGTCCATGAAGGCGCTATCGTTGTCGAAGTCCACGCCGCGCAACAGCCAGGGGAACAGGCTCTGTGCGCGGGTGATCGCCTCGACGACAAGCGAACCTTCCCGCGTCAGCAACGGCAGGCACTCCGTCCAGCCGGTGGCGACATCGACCATCGTGAGGGTTTGGATGAACGAGCCAGCCACCGACGTGCCGCCATGGGCGACCATGTCGACCTCGCAGAAGCCGGGCACCGGGCTGTTCCAGTCATTGAACGTGCGGATCGGGACCTCGCGCCGGATTGCCGAATAGAACTCCGGCACGGCGCCGCCTGCCGCCGCTCGCCGCGATCTTCACATCGACGAGCAGGCGATCGATGGTGGCGGCGCTGATAGCCAGAACACGATCACGGTCCGACTGGCCAAGCTGCAATCGGCCATGTTGCTCAAGGGCAGGCAGCAAGGTCGGGATCATCACCTTGAGCCGCTTGCCGCACACCCGATCCGACGCCCCCCACAGCGCAGTCAGCGCGTCCTTGATCGTCGCGCCATATCTGCGTCTTCGCTTTCTTGTTGCCTCGACCTCGCCCGATCCAACCGCCTCGCGTCGCCGCAGCGCGCGCACCGCATGCTTGCGATGCCAGCCAGTCGTCGCGCACAGCTCGTCGAGGATCCGTCCCTTCTCCGCTCGTTTGGTCGACCGGTAACGCTCCGTTACCGCCGACACCACCTCGCGCCGCGCGCCCATGCTGATCTTTCCCGCCATAGATGCCACCGAACCAATTCGATGGCACCGACCCAATCATCGGCGAGAAGTTGTCCAGTAACATTCTGGGTGAGGCAATGCGCTCCTTTACGCGGAGGGCTTTGCTGGTAGCGCTCGTCTCGTCGGAGCTGGCCGGGATAGCGGAGGCGAGACGAGCGCGGGTGGCGTGATCGTCGTCTCGGCTTTTGAACCGCCAGCTGTCGTTGCCGGTCTCGACAATGTCGCAGTGATGGGTCAATCGGTCGAGCAGCGCGGTGGTCATCTTGGCGTCGCCGAACACGTTGGGCCATTCGCCGAAGGCGACGACGGAGGCGCGCTCATAGAGCCGGCTGACGAGATGGGAGAGAAGCTGGCCGCCGGACTGGGCGAAGGGCAAATAGCCGAGTTCATCCAGCACGATGAAGTCCATCCGGGTCAGATGCTCGGCGAGCCGTCCTTGCCGTCCGTTGCGGGTCTCGGTCTCGAGCCGCTTGACGAGGTCGACTACGTTGAAGCGGCCGCGGGCACCGGATCGGATGCAGCTTCTGGCGATGGCAATGGCCAGGTGGGTTTTGCCTGGCACTACGTTGCGTTGTTGGGCGATGAAGCCGCCGCCGGCGAGGTCATTGACCAGCGTTCGGTTGATCGGCGTGTCGTCGAACTGGAAGTCATTGGGGTCCTTGGCAAGCGGCAGGTTGGCAATGGTGAGCTGGTACTTGATCGAGCGGGCCTGCTTCTCGTTGATCTCGGCGTTGAGCTGGTCGCCGACAATGCGCTGGGGTTCGTGCTGGCGCTTGACCGCGGTCATCTCGTCGAAGTCGGCCTTCATGCCGTAGAGCTTGAGTTCGCCCATGAGGTCAAAGATTTGGGTTCGTTCCATCAGTTGGTCCTCTGGAGGTTGTCGTAACGGCCACAATCGGCGATCGGCGCGTGGCGGAGCGTCAGTGCTGCCGGCGTCATGATGTTGGCCGGTGGGGCTGGTTCGCGTTGACGGGCCAGGATGTTGAGCACGATATCGGCAGAATGGACGCCATGACCGAGCGCTTCGGCAGAGGCGGCTTCCACCGCCGGCAGACGGTCAGTCAGCACCGCGTTGAGGATGTCGACCATCTGCCGATTGCCATCCTCGGTGCTGGCAAGCCTGCGCCCGATCCGCTCGATCGCGGCCGGCAGCACCCAATCCTTGAAGGGCGCGCCATTGCGCAACGCGCCGGGTTTGCTAGCGAGCACCGGAACATAGTGCCAGGGACCGTAGGTCGTCTCGCCGCGACCAAAGGATCGTGGGGGCTCCGCAACGATCCTTCTATCCTGACGGATCACGATGCGATCGGCATAGGCCTGGATGTCGCTTGGGCGTCCGACGGCGCTGGCTGCGACCGAGTACTTGTTGTTGTCGAAGCGCACCAGACAGGTCTTCGAGACTGACGCCGGCACCGCGTGGAAGAGCTAAATGCCTGGCTGCTCGACAAATGCATCGCCTACGCCAAGGCTCATCGTCATCCGGAGTTGGCCGATCAGACGATCTGGGAGGTGTTCGAAGCCGAGTCTTGCTGAGCGGCACCACGGTGATGGTGAAGGCCGCCCATGTCCGGCTCTGTCTCAGCCGTATGCTGTTCGCGCGGGCCTATCCACGGGAGACGCAGGAGATGGTGTTCGACGCCCACGACCGGGCGGGCCCTGTTCAAAGGCACCTGCACACGCGGCATCTACGAAACATGAAGACCGCCGTCGAGACGATCTTCGTCGGTAAAGGGCGTCTCTACAGTCGCCGCTTCCTGCAGATGTGCAGCCACTATCTGCTCGACTCGGTCGCCTGCACGCCAGCTTCGGGCTGGTAGAAGGGGCAGGTCGAGAGTCGTCTTGCCCTTGATGAAGTGCTCGCGTCGTATTCGCGCAATCGTCTCCACGACCAGCATCCCCAACCACCTGCTTCATTCCAAAGCAGGCAGACATCGAGTTTAAACACCTATCTTAATCGACGCACATCAGGATATGTAAAGCTCCTAAGTCTATTCAACGACGCAAGATCGTCCTGTTTTCTTCACAATGGCGCCATTCGCAGTACTGAAACGCCCTCGGCGATCAATGGTGGCATATTCTTCATTTCTGCAGGAAGCCCACAGCATCGACGACGCATTATCCAGGCCGGGTATCGGGAGATCGCATGCCCGAAGGCCCGAGCTCGTGCGGAATTGCACCTCCTGCCACGTATGGTTGGCGACAACACGCGTGCGCCTTGCGTCTGCGCGGCCCGGCTCGCGTCTTTTATCGCAATATGGTCGCCGATTGTGGCTGCGGCCGCGAGTCATTGAGCGCGCGTGATGCTCGGACGAGAAGTGAAATTCGACACATCGGCAGTGGTTTCAGGAGGTAGTAATTTGCTTCGTCAACTGCCAATGCTAGCAATTGATCTAGATAGCAGAAGCATGTCCACCTATCGCTCGATAAAGCGACGGACAATTCCAACGTCACCCGCAAGGAGTTTAGGAATGCAACATCATCCGCAATCAGTTGGCTTCAACAGCTCCGATAGCTGCGCAGGCTCCTCGCCATCTGAAATACTCTGCGGGCAGATATGTTCCGGTTTTGGCGATGCTTCGCACGCTTGGTCTAAGTGATGGTGTAGCTGGACTTCAGAGCGCCCTCAATTCGAAGGAGATACGTCATGCAGCGCAGTGATGGTATGAAGCTTGGACTGTTCCTTTGGGATGCGGGATATCACGAAGCCGCATGGCGCGATCCGGGCATACCAGCGAATTGCGGAGTCGATATTGGCCATTATGCTCATCTGGCAGCTCTTGCCGAGCGGGCGGCATTTCACTTGATATTTCTTGCCGACACCCCAAGCGTATCCGAATACGACGATGCACACATAGCTCGTTCAAGCCGAAACGATGGGTTCGAGCCAATCACGCTCTTGTCGGCACTTTCATCGAGAACACAAGATATCGGCCTTGTTGGGACGGCGACTACGACGTACAACCAGCCTTATCATCTTGCACGCATGTTCGCCTCGCTTGACCATCTATCGCGTGGACGTGCCGGCTGGAACATCGTTACCTCCGGGTTTAAGTTCGAAGCGGCAAATTTCGGCGAAAAAGACCTCCCGGATCATCACACCCGCTATGCTCGTGCGAGAGAATTCGTCGAAGTCGCTAAGGGTCTTTGGGACTCATGGGAAGACGACGCCTTCATTCGCGACAAAGCAAGTGGCATTTTCGCTGACATCACGAAGCTGCATTTGCTTAATCACAGAGGGGACCACTTATCAGTCAGAGGCCCCCTGAACATCGCAAGGCCGCCGCAAGGGTATCCCGTATTGGTCCAAGCTGGCGCATCCGATATTGGAATAGCGTTCGCTGCTGAATTCGGCGAAGTCGTGTTCACCGCTGCACCTTACTTGGAATACGGCCAGAAATATTACACAACTCTCAAAGAGAAAGCGCGAGCACTCGGACGGGAAGACGACCAAGTGCTAGTCATGCCGGGCTTTATCCCGATCGTTGGGAGGACTAAGCAAGAGGCATCTGAGAAGCTCGAAAGGCTACATTCGTATGAGCACATCGACGTACAAATAGGTGCGGCCAATCGTGGGTTGGGGTCTGTCGCCGAACTGCGTTCACTGAATCTCGACTCATTAGTCCCCGAGACTTTACCGCAGACGAATTTCATACAGAGTCGTCAGAAACTGTACCTCGACGTGGCGACACGCCAGAAGTTCACCTGGAAGCAACTGATCCGCTTCATATCGGACACCAAAGGCCATCTCATGGTCGTTGGAACGCCGGACGAAATCGCGAACGCGATGGTGGAAGCATTTGAACAACGGGCGGCTGACGGTTTCAACATTATCCCGGCGACCCTTCCCGGCGGATTCAAGGACTTTGTTGATCTTGTCGTTCCCGAATTGCGCCGACGAGGCAAATTCAGATCCGGATATTCCGGATACACTCTAAGAGAGAACCTTGGTCTCAAGCGGCCACCGAATCGGTTTGCGAAGGCAGGTGTAAGTAGTCGTCCGTGAAAGAAGATCCCGATGTCGTAAGTGTTGGGGTGGGTTTTCGATGCGGCGTGAGAATCGAAGGAAGCTCCTGGCGCATTTTTGAGGGGAGGTGGCAATAACCGCCTCCGAGCATTTTTCTCGATGTCAGCCAGCTCGAAGAAGTCTCGCCGCGCATGGGCAAAGCAAAACGCCGGCGTAATCGGCCGCACCCTCTTCTGCGGGTCGAACAGCGGTTCGAAGGCGTTGTAGCAATCGGCTTGCAGGATACCACCGAAGGCGGCCAGATGCTTCCGGGATGCTCGCCTCGTCGGTCGCTCGAGGCGTAATAGACCGCCGCCGGCGGAAGGTTTTTTGCAAACGCAGTGTCTGAACCGCTCGAAACCGTCAGTTTCACGGCGGAGAGAATGCGACGCCGTGCAGGCGCAGGAACGAATCGGATCGTGGTCCGGACGTCACTATCGACCTTTGCTTTCTCTCTCCTTATTCCAAATCTGCAGGCTTTCTCTTCTGAAGCGGGTGGCGTTATCGTGGACATCATCAGCTCGCTGGCGCACCCGACATGTTCAGATGATTTCGATATTTTGATTACACGGGATCTTTCCGTCATCGAACCCGCCGACAGTTGGGACATTTACAAAGAGGAACTGGTGTGCGTCGGCCCGCCAAATCTGGTCGGAGGCAGAGAGCTCTCGATCGTTCGCTCAACCCCGATACTGAACGTTACATCGCGTCCCGACACCCTGCCGACATGGCTGAGGACGATGAATCTGTCTTCGAGCGACATACGAGTGGGCGCCCGGTATGATCACAACTATCTTGCTCTGCCGGCAGTCATGACGGGAAAATGCCTTCTTGTCGCGCCGGAAATCATCGTCGGAGATCTAGTCAGAGGGGGCGCTTTGCAAATCATCCCGGGCACCCGCACTCCAAGTGGCATGCAATATCGCGCTTATACCGTAGATCGCAGCGCCCCCCGAGATCGCACGTTCTTTTTGCCGATGGCTGGCTCGTCTTTGCAACAAGGTCGTACTTGCGCAGGTTGCCTGACGTCTACCGGTGCCCCTCAATCCGGTACGGCAGGAGATCAATGCTCAAGTCGAGAGCGCCCAACTTAAGAAAACTAATCGAGCACAGTCCTCGAAGCCTACGGAGATGGCGCCGCTCTGGTGCAGCAATCAAGACCCCAATAGTGAGACATCGGAGCGCAAAGACTTTATCCTGGCCGCCATCATGCCATGGCAGAAGAATTGGCTAACAGAAGGAAGGTAGGCCATTTATTTTCGCCGCAACCCTTTACTTGTCATCCGTGCCCCTGCGTTTGTGGAGCAATGCGCGGCAGCGAAGCCGCATGAGGCGCCGCCCCAGCTTAACAAGTCGAATGGTTCGGCTGCGCAGGTCGTCTGTTTTCCAGCCCCGCTCGGCAATACGATGGCTTCCAAACAGGCCTTGCGCGATTTGGCGATAGCTATTTCCTTCCTGCCATCCATCCAGTGCGCGCAGCGCGAGGATCAGCCGACGCCGCTTCAAAGCCGGCAAAGTAAGAGGTGGCGTTCCGAGCGGCCGATGCTCAAGCGCGAGCCAAAATCGACGTGCGGCCTGCAAGCGGAGCTCGAAATTGGCGTCGAGCGGCAGATCGAGGACGACAGCAGACCCGCTCGCCGGAAGC
>Ga0209489_102640_pt1 | contig 36105 bp, 21 predicted proteins | sample SiratrowhiteBW_FD_187527 | JGI IMG/M metagenome (GOLD analysis project Ga0209489, IMG submission 187527) | Root nodule microbial communities of legume samples collected from California, USA - Siratro white BW (SPAdes) (version 2) | ecosystem: Host-associated > Plants > Roots > Nodule | place... | reverse complement strand
AAAAAAAAAAAAAAAACATTTTGTTACAACATAATTAATCACCCAATAAAATTAAGTAAAAGGGTTTTGAGAAAACCCAATGCATTGAAAAAATTAATTGACTTTTGTGGCTATGATACTTTCTGGTGCTGACAGCCAAATATGTAGAGCTGGTTCTTCAAAAGCACAATTTGGCATTTTAGTCATATAATTTTAAATATAATTTAATCCTGTCTCATGAGTTGTCAAAATTTTATAAATAATACACTACAGGCTGTGTAGAGCTTGGTTATTTTTTTACCAAACCAAACAATTTTGAGCACTTCAAGCAATTTGAGCATATATAATTTTATTTTCTTTCATTATTGTGATTGAGAATAACTAATTTAAAAATGGTTTAAAAATCCTTAAAGGAATATAGAATTAAGTATTGGTTATAAACTAAAGTCATAGAATCAATTAAAGAAATCATAGAAGCAATTAAACTAAGGAAGATAAGGAATTGATGAATAGTTGAAAAATCATAGTTATCCTATTAAACTATTAGATATTCCATTGGCATTAGAAATAATCGTATCCTTAAAATTCCACTTGTAATCATGACATCCATAACGTGACAGTGGAAGAAAAAGAATCCAGAGATGTAAAGCATGAATGTTCTTTGAGCCAGTTGCTCCCTGTCTCGCCCAGCAGACACACACAATATTGATTTATCGAACATTAGATTATGGAATCAGTGCTAGAATTCAGATCGTCACAGCTGTTGCTGATTTTTGTTGTTGATTCTGTGTAGCATACATCGGTTAGATAATGGGACTTTTGTGCTTTTCAACAAATGTATGGATCAACATGGTTTATTGGGCCCGTTTAATTTGTTTGGTCGGCTTCTTCCTGCACCTTCGTAACTTATTTCTCCACCTCCACAGATTTTGAAATTCCAAAATTCTCATTTTAAAAAGACGATATTACTCTTAACAAGAATAAAATATAAGTTTTAAAAATGTGAAAAATGAAGGTACGTGAATAAAAGTAGTGTTTTTTTGTGAAGTGTGAAAGTAGTAGCAGCTATGGTTGTATGGTTGTGGAAAGTTGGTTGTTAGAGGAAACTTTTCAAGAGAGGTAAGTTTAATTAAGTTTGGATGAAGTGAATTTATTTTTTTATTTTGGAACCTGACTGTAGAATCCACAAAGTAATATTTATTATTGAATTAAATCTTTCGGACAACGGCAGTTACATTAACAATAGACAATGGCCACAACTTTTCACGTAATAACGAGAGGTCTGCTAATGGAAGTGTAGTGTGCGACTTGATGTATGGGATAAAATGAGGATATGAAAGTATAGCATTCCATTATGATAATATGAATATTTTATATTTTATTTAAGGTAAGTTTTGAAAATTTAATGGAGGTGAAAGAAGAAGCCGTCATTTGTTAGGTTAGTGAATCTTGGGCTTTTCCTTTTAGAGGTGACTGATTCTTCTTCCACTTGCACCTCCATACGGACTTCCTGCACATCTATACCTCTATAATGACCTCCTGCACCTTCATAATTTTAACATATTTCTATTATGAAGATGGCCTTATTTGATGGTAACTGCAATTTATTTATTTCTTTTTATGGATTACACAAACCACAATATAAATAAAAAATAAATACATTGCCAATTTACAACCCACAATTATTTTTTCTATACCTTTTATATTGCGGGTTGTACAATCCGCAATATAAAATTTATTTAAATACATTACGGATTGTACAACCCGCAATACAAATTTTTTTAAATGCATTGCGGGTTGTACAAACCGCAATACAGACAGGTTCTTCCTACACCCTAATAGCTTCTTCCTGCACCCTAATAAAAGTTTTTAATTCCATCTTTGCCCTCAACTAATGAAATGGATAAGACCGAAGTACCCTCCACCCTAATGGATCCTAATACATCCATCCGGGTCACATTCCCTCTTTCTATAACCTAACTCCATCCCGCCGCCGGAACATAAGTGCCACCGCAAGGGTCGTTGAAGGAGTGTCGTTCAACTTGTGACAACGACGAGCTCTGTTTACGCTGCTGCCTGCTCCTCATCCGGTTCAGATTGCTCCTCATCCGGTTAAGATTTTTCAGCATCCGGTTAACATCTTCGTTCGTCCCCTTCTTCCATTCGAAATCTTCCATTAATCGTTAAAGTAAGTAATTTATGTCATTTATTAGCAATTAGTAAGTTCAATTACTGATTAGAGTAGCTAATTTGAGATTTGGGGCATTGTCGACAGCGAACGGAGAGATTCTCAGATTTCGGGCATGAGAACCGGATGAGAGTGTATCCAGTTTTCAATTTGATTTCGTAATGAGAACTGGATGGCACCCTCAACCGGATGAGAGTGCCATCCGGTTATCATTTTGGCAGTGTGAACCGGATGCGTATTCCATCCGGTTGTGACTTTTCAAATTTTTTTCTAAGCTGCCTTTACAACTTTGACAGATATGGCTAGGACCAGAGGAGCTAGTTCCCAGCATGAGGGCCGAAGAAGGCCTACCGCATCGGTTCGTAGAGGGGATTGGGGTGCTTCATCCAGTGCTCCAGTTGTTGGTGGTGTCGCTCCTCGTATTGGTGGTGGTGACGCTGGAGGTTTTCTTGGAGGACCATCTGATGTGTCTCTTCTAGTCAGTTATAATCACCATGTTGTATTGAGATTGTGGGAGGGTGAGGTAAGATTATTTTATAACTTGTTGTGGTTATTTTGTGTTTAATATGTGTTTAATTGGTGTTGTGTTTTGTTTAGGATCGCGGAGTCCTAAAATTGGTCTCTCATGGAAGAAAGGTTAACAACTTTGGTCTTCCTCGTGTTGAGGTGTTTTCACTGATTGTGAATAACGGATTGTTGCCTCTATGCAACATGTGTTATGAGGTAGCAGACAAGGGCCTCTTATGCGGATTTGTTGAGAGGTGGCATCGGGACACAAATACATTTCATATGCCATTTGGTGAGATGACGATCACTTTGGATGACGTGTCTAGCCTACTCCACCTACCTATTATGGGGCAATTTCCGATGTTTGATAGGTTAGACAACAGCGGAGCCCTTGATGTTATGTTGGAAATATTAGGGGTTCCTCATGGTCCGACAAATGCCGCTTTGCATGATGGTCGTGGCAATGCTGTGCTCCTAAGTTGGTTGAGAGATCACTACGCCACATGTTGTGAAAATGAAAACTGTGAGTTTGCTGCAAGGGCTTATTTGTTGCACTTAATTGGTTGCACAATCTTTCTTGATAAAAGTGCAACATCTGTCTCCATTTCTTATCTGTCACTATTTCGGGACCTTGCTCTGTGTGGTAGTTATGCATAGGGAGCAGCTGCTCTAACACATATGTATGACAAGCTAGGAGATGCTTCTCTTGTTGGGACTAAACAGTTGGGAGTTTTTATTACTCTATTACAGGTACATATTTTATTAGCACTAAATTAATTTACAAGTTATATTTTATTACATGTAACTTTGTTACATTTTGTCAGACATGGATTTACGAGCATTTCCCATTTATGGGGAATAGGGATGATGCCCCGAGCTATAATGAAGCACTTCCACGGGTTTGTCGGTATGTGGTCAGTCGACATCCATCTCAGTTGGTTGATATCAGAGCACAGTTAGATCGATTGACCGTGTCTGATGTCATCTGGTGTCCCTACAGTACTCATAGAGTTAATCGGCCTCTGGAGCCGATTTCTTTTTTTCGGGGTTTTCTCCGATATGGACATACCATCCAGATGTATCTGCCTGATCGAGTACTACGACAGTATGGGTATATGCAGACTATACCACCTCCTCCTCCAGTGCAAGATATGACTGCTTTTGAAACTGTAAATGCACGTTGGGTCCATTTTGCTGATAATGTTGCGACTGCCCTGATACCTGCTGTTGGCCTGTATGCATGCACAGAGGACTATATTGCCTGGTATAGTCGTGTCTCGCATCCATATCTCATTAGATGTGATGAGGAAGGAGATCGTCGTAGTCGGAGTCACAGTCATAGTCATAGCCATAGTCATAGTCATAGTCATGATGATGATCAGCCAGCCACCTCGTCACAGCAACAGTCACAGTCAGCCTCGGTATTTCATTACATTTACATTTTAATATTTGATTTCATATTTTTATGTACTTGAACCCATGCCATGAAACTAGCGCCTTAGACCAACTAAACCACCTTGACTTTGTTGTTACATTCTTCCAGAATAAATTCAAATGCCTATCAGTACTTGTTCTTCGCAAGCCTGCTCCCTGCATCCCCGTATATTTAGACCTACACCCATAATTCTTTTTGTTTTCAGAAATACCCCTTTAGTTCTTTTTATAAAAAAAAATAAAGAAAATAAAAAGTTTTGACATATTATGTTTTTTTTTTCTTTTTTAAAAAAAATGTTTAACTTCTAACTATCCAAATTTTGATTTGAAAAGTTATGATGACTCGATTGAATTCTTAAAATGGTCGTTCGCACCGTACAAGAGTTTAATTCGGGAAGTTTTAACTTTGATTGGAATACCAAAAGACCGCACGCATCTACGGTATCCAAATTTGAAGTTTTAACTTTGACTGGAATACCAAAAGACCGCACGCGTCTACGGTATCCAAATTTGAAGTTTACTCTAAAAAACATTTAAAATAAAAAATATATAAAATTTTCAAAACTAAAAAATATTAAACATTTCAACAATTAATTTTTCCAAAGAACTACGTAACCCTGATTCTTCATCCCTGACGGAGATACGTAGGAGCAAGGTCAAACCTTGTCAGGTTCCCTAAAATAAAAAAATATTTTGTTTGTTTTATCTTAATCTCTTTCTTGGGAAAATAAATGTTTTTAAAAAATTACACTCACGTTACTTATTTAATTAAAGGTACCGTATTAGGACGGACGTTGTGGGGGTGCTAACACGTAACCGACTCCCGGACTCGAAATCTGTTTTCGCAAACTTGCCTTATCTTGTTTTTTTGGTTTTCCATAGTTTTCCTTTAATAAATTATGGTGGTGACTCATCTGTTTTAAATAAAAATAAAGAAAATTATTTTGTTCGCCATCCTCGTCGTGACCCCGGTTGCGACAAGAGTATCTTTAGAAGGATAGCCACCCTATTACAGAGGGTAATTAGCTGTGGGGATACAGATGAGGATACAGTAGCTGCTTATGAATTGGCTCGTACACATTCGCGTGAAGGACAAGTATACACTAGACGAGCGAGAGGTGTCCGAGGGAGAGGGAGAGGGAGTTCTAGCTCGTAGGATTTATGTATTTCGCACTATGTTTATGTATTTGGCACATGTATGGAGTTTGTTTAATTTTATGTTGGAACTATGTTTATGTGTGGAGTTTATTCAAGTTTATGTTGGTACTATGTTACGATCACATTTTAATATAAATTAAACATATAAATCAGCCAAAACTCTTACAATTTTAATATAAACTAATCAATTATCCGCAAGATTAACATATAATGTACTTGATCCTAACATGGAAACAAATTGTTGCATTCTGGTAATATAATGAGTTAGCCATAATTGTGCATCTGCAGAACTGTGATTGGTCCACGTCATGTCTACATTTGGTAAAGGACAACCATAAACCAATTTAACATGTAAATGAAAATTAAGTTAACCAACATCACAATAAAAGCTTGGGCAATATAATGAACTTATAAAGCTTACCTGTACAAAATGATTCCCATAAACATGTCATATGCATATTATCCGATGTTGACTAACATGAATAGGAGGTTTACTTCGTAATGGAAAAATGGTTACATTTTGTTGCAAAGACAAGCAAACAAGGATAACATTTTGTTTCATCTTCTTCATTTATAGTGCACTCCTTGTTTATTTCCTCGGAATACATAAACAGACCATCCATACATGTAACACAACATTCCAACCACTCACTAAAAAAAACCCAAAATGTGAACCGGACACCATGCCATCCGGTTAACAAAACATATAAAAATGACAACCGGATGCAGTGTGGAGGGGGTGTCATCCGGTGTACAAACTGTGAACCGGACACCCCTTCGTCCGGTTGTCAAAGTGAAATTACATTTGACAACCGGATGGTGACTAACTGTAACTCATCCAGTTGTCAAATGTAATTTCACTTTGACAACCGGACGAAGGGGTGTCCGGTTCACAGCCTGTTCACCGGATGGCACCCACTCCACACTGCATCCGGTTGTCATTATACAAACCAGATGAATACCCTGTCCGGTTCTCAAAATTTAAAAAATGACAACCGGATGGGGTTCAATCCGGGTGCCCTACGACAAATTTAAAAAATACACAAAAACGAAAAATCTTACCTCCTCGTCGTTCTTTGCTACTGATAAACCCTTCACAATCGTTGGAAAATTTATTCTACCGTTCAATCACACTTCAAATCTTCGAAAACGATGCTATCAAAGATGAATTTGAGAGAAAACTTTACTGTAGCAAACACGGGATTATAATCGTGCGCCGAGGAGAAGAAACCTTTGTATTAAAGAAAGGATATTTTGGTAATTTCGTAAAGGGCAAAGGTGGAATTTAAAATTTTTATTAGGGTGCAGGAAGAATTTGTGCGCAATACATTTAGAAAATTTTTTGTATTACGGGTTGTACAACCCACAATGTATTTAAAAAAGATTTTATATTGTGGGTTATACAACCTACTGCTATGGTGTAGTGGTGGTTATCACGTTAGTCTTACACCTAAAGGTCTTCCATTCGAAAAAATTAAATTCAATTATCGTCGATGAAGGTTATTTTTGTCTTTATCTCAAAGTTAAAATAAAAATGTGTCAAAATTATGGAGATGCAGAAAGAATCCATCTTTAAAAGTAGGTGGTCAGTGGACATTCATATTTTGCACTCTTATGATTTTTTTCTCAACATTGGTGAGATTGGTCTGACTGTTCAACATATATTTTTATCTAGATTACGTAAACTAAAACATAATTTAGAATATATTTTTTATTTTTAAATTAGTTTACAGTATTTTTCGAATCATGTAATTTAAAATATATTTTCAAATTCTCTAATCTAAAAATGTAGTCCGATTGTGTTTTATAAATATGAAAACATATTCGATCTAGAATATATTTTTCATTGTATAATCAAAAATAAACTTTTAAATTTAAAAAGTATATTCTAAATTATATAATTCATAATGTATCTGCATATTGTTAAATTTAAAATATATTCTTAAGTTATAAATACAATCCATGTATTTACAACTTATATAAAAAAAAAAGTATGAAAGTACAAGTAATAAGTAGTGTACCACTGCTTCTTCCTACATCTCTAAGTATTTTTTCAACCACTTCCAAATGTTTAAAAATTCTCCAAAATAGCCCTGACTTAGTAGTGTGCAGAAAAAAATACCTTTCAAAACCCTAAACTTCTTTATAACGTTTGCCTTCTCCTCCATTATTTTCAATCCACTGACGTCACCTCCATTGCCCTCACCGGTTTTATTCTGTCGTCTATCGACATCAACATATTTGTGAAGCATTTGAGATATAGATCATTTATTGAATATTTTGTGGTTGATTTGATAATTCAGATCCGAAACATAATTTTTACGGAACGGTGTATTCCAAAATAGTATTCTGGATCCGGATTACAGTTCCGGATTTCGTAATTGTATAGCTTCAAACATTTGTGATTTTACGCCGTATGCAGCTACTCTCCCACGTCGGCCACGTTCACTGATTTTTCTACCTACCTCAGCCACCTCCCTATTCCTCCATTATTACACTAGTTTTATGTAATCAAGGACAAAATTGTCATTATAACAGGATCAGTTTAGAAATATTTCAAATATTTGAAGCTGCCTTAAAACACGTGGAGGTGTAGAAACAAGCACTCGTAGTGTATTGACAAAGTTGGGTTCTTGAGTGCAGATTTTCACGCCAAAAGAATGTGAAACTCTTCTTTCTATTATTCCTTGCCTTACTATTACTATTGTATAATAATAAAATTAGTTGCTCACATTTTTAGTTTAAAAATGTTTACTTTAATATGATTTCTGATTTTATATAATTTTGTAAGTGTAAGTTGCATGTTCATGTAATGGATGATTCTCCGTTAATTACTTTTATACTATTTGATATATAATTGTAACACACTTTTTTAATTGAAAAATGTAAATATTATTAGATTTCGTTGTTAAGGTTAGCCAAATTTTCTTTTGTAGTTTACAAAATCAGTTTAATTATAATTGGGATACTATAGGATAATATTTCCAACAATTTTCTTTTAAGTTTAAAACTCATGATTGGAAAAATATATGTTTTCTAAGATTGAGATCACTACTGGATTGATTAGTTATAGAAAAAAATATTTCATTGAGATAAATTTTATAATTTTTTATACTTAAATAAATGCATAAATATTTATTTTATAAGCCAAAAGAAAAAAAAAAAGTTTCGTAGAAGACTCAAGATATGCCTCATATCCATTCCAAGAACGTTTCAAGTATGCACAGAGAAAATGTAGCTATTCAACTTGCACAAGGAAGTGAATTAAAGCTACACCATTTATAATATACATGGTTTTTCCCAATTGTATGTCAACATTCATCTGACATTGGATAGGAAAAGTCTTAGTTCTAGTAATCACATGTAAACTAAATTGATTTAATTTTTAGTGAAAAATATATTACATTTAGTTTAATTTCAATTCTCTTAATTCTAGTGAAATTACTCTGATAAAAATGACTTAAATTGAACTATCAATTTGAAAAAAATAATAATTGACATTTTCATGAATATAACGTAATTTTGATTGATTTATTTTTTTCGATAACACTTCTCTTAATACGAAAAGAAATGAAGTATCAAAGATAAATTTCTATTTAGAAGACTAAATATATTTTTTTTGGATAAAATTCTATTCAAAATATTTAATTTGGTTCAATTTATTTATTTTTTCAATTCTAGTAAAATTAATTTTATAAACAATTTGATCTAATTCAATTCTCCAATGATTCATCAGTAACAACGAGTAAAGTAATCTATAATACAAGCAATGTTATACTTTCACAATTTCTACTTCACCCATGTCATTCCACACGGTAGAGTCCTTCCTTCACCAACTTCCACCAACTTCGTCAGTAACATAAGATAATCCTACTTTTATTTGTGGACCACGAGTGGAAAAACTCAACATGCAAAAGCTCAACGACACAAATCAGCACATGCTACGCCAAAGATCAATTTTACAAGTCAGCGCATGCAAAGGAGAAGAGGAAAATTGACAATAATATATGAGTATCTGAAATTTTCAATTACCCCTACGGTAAGAAAAGATTGAAGGATTGATTTCAAATTTCAGACATCCTTGTACAGTATCTGAAAGTTTGGTATACGTTCAGGCGGAAGAGGACAATTAACAATTAGCTTTCCCTTCATTGCTCCTCTGAATATTGCCTGCAAGAATATATAAACAGTTTCGTGAATAATGATGATTGATACCTGAAAACAAAAACTTCCAGAACCAACATGGTCTGCTAATTTGGAAATTGTTGAGAATTTTACATATCATACTATTGAAACAGAAAAACTCTATTAGAATACTAAAATTCAAGGGCCTGTTGGATTCCCTTGTAACATTTTGGTCTCAAAAATTGTTTTCTGAAGCGATCTCATACTACCGAGGAACCCATTTCTCATTCAAAATCTATTTTACTTTTGAAAAGTGCTTCAAAAAACAAAAATCGCAGGGAGATGTTTTGTCATCCTCTTCTTTTGTTCGCTTCAAGTGCTCATGAGACAAGTTTCTGCAAAAGTACGTTTAGAGGAGTTCCTCCATAAGGATTTTTAGGATAGAAAGATAGAAAAGAAAATGAATTTTCCATAAATTAAAATTAGCTTAAGTACAAATTAAAAATAAAAATTTGGAGAAGTTACATAGGATAGTAGTTTCTACCAATTAGCTCATGCATAAACTAATTTTAACTCGTGAAAACGTCAATTTTCTTTTTTTTTTCCTATTTTTCTTTCTGAAAAGCCCTTATGAAGAAACTCATCCAAACAGGTCCTAAAACATCTTAAAATTTGTGTTTAGAATTTAACTCAACTCCACATAATTAACTTGTAAGGTAACAAACACTTACAAGTTATCTCTGGGAGTAAAATGGCGCTTGAGACTACAATGAAGGACGCCTAAAGAAGCCACGATTAGGCTGGATTAATGATCACTTCCAACAAAACGAGAATATACTTGGGTTGATCACTTTCAAATGTGCTTAGAGACAAATTTTAGAAAACAGAAAGTCTTTTCTAAAACAATAAACAAACAAGGCCTGATTGTCAGGAAGGAAAGATGTGCCCAATTTATCATGGACAGCCCCAGGAACCAACAGCTGGGAAAAACTAAAATTTTAAATATTTAACTCATATGTCAAACAAAACTCTAATTTTCTATATGTTGAGAGAACCACTTTTCCTCGCCTTAATAATCTAGTGGGTTTATTTTGTTTATTAAACCATCAGTGTTTTATTTTGTTATTTTTTTCTTTATCAGCTTTTTATTCATTTTCATTAGAATCAAGCACAAGGATGACCCGTCTTTGGTAAGGGAAGGACTCCTCTATATGTTGAAGGATTTATAAAGAAAAAGAACAGAAAAGTGATCTATAACGACTTTTATAACAAAATTATCCTCCTGGGGTTCTCCAAACTACAAGTATAAACACCAAAAGAGGGTAAATTCATCTAAAAAGCTAACCTAACACCAAAAATGAACTTCAGATATACAATCATCAATCTCCTATCCAATTATTAAGACAAGGGAGAAAGGAGAAGGAAAGAAAAGGAAAAATATCAAATACTTGAAAATTGAATAAAATTAACAATTGGCTAAACATAAAAAAGAATACAGCTAACAAATGGGAAAACATGCTGACAAATAAAATACAAGCCAGTAAATCAATTTTAAGCATTCGGGATTTTGCCCTCCATCCCAAAGGGTCTGCTATCTCAACGTCCTCTCAACAAATTAAGACTAGCTATCAATCATAACTTTTCTCATTAAAAAGTTCAAATTGCCTCTTGATGATACTTTGATAAAGTTTAGATAACAAGATTTCCAAAATAAAAGATATGAAGCAGATGTTACAAATCAAAGTAGGAAAAATTTAGAAAGTTGAAAATATTTGTTACTAAAAGCATATTTTAATTCATAATCTTGGTTGGTACTTTAACAATTGCAAGTTAAAAATATTTATAATTGTGCAAACAGATCAGAGATCAACGTGAATAAATGACGCAAAGTCAATAAACAAGAGTATAAACCTCTACAACATCAATGAAGTCTTGTTTTGAGAGAAAAGCACCAATCCATTTAGTATGATCAGCAGTCCTACATGTAGTAACAAACGTGTCAAAAGACTTGCTCAAAAATTAATTGATACAAATCATACTACAAGATAAAAACAACACAATTATGAAGGGTGGCTGAGTCTCCTTTTTGTAAAACTGAAACTAGAAGATCACGATACTTGACCCCTAGAACACTTTTCCAGCCTTTACAGAAAAAAAATTACAAAATAAAAAAGCAATATACTTACACCAACTAATCCATATCTTTCAAAACTTCACTATCCACCTTCAGATTCAATACCAAGAACTTTCAAAACAACAACAATAATAATAAAATGAAAATCTCGTCACTTTTGAAATTGAGAAAATTTTGTTTCAAGAAATACTTTTCAATGGGAATGTTGTTCATAAGTAAATCATCCATCACTAGTTAAATGAACCAACCATGGATAAAACTGAAACGGGGTGTGAGCATTGAAGCTATAAAGCAAAAGAGCAAGGACCATACCCATAATCCATTTTCATGTGATGGGCATTGAAAAAAAACACCGTAGATGGTATCAAAGTGATGTCAAAATACTTGACATAGACCTGAATGTCCTCGGAGTCAACATCAACCAACGCCACAGTTGCAAACTTAGACACATCCCTTGCTGCCTTAGAAAGCTGTATCAATGAGAAACTACGATTTGGAAAAGAGTGAAATTTAAAAAAATAAAAAAATTGATTTTGGAAAAGAAACACCCAAATTAAACGTACTGAAAAGATACAGCCAGATAAACATACAATGTGGTCTTGCTGGAGACAGGTAAGGTCAGAGGCACGACCAAACCGGAGGACCACAACCTTATCGAAGGTGTCTCTGATTACGGTATCCACCTCTATCTTCTTCGAGAAGGTTGTTAAGAGCTCACTCATTTTCCTTCAATAAATTTATTTAGCATTCGATCAAATTCAAATAAGCTCGTGTCAAGGGAGCAAACTCGCTCAAACTCGTGTAAAATCGAGAGTTTAGAGTCCATTCCGCGAGCTGGGATGGACAATAGAAAAAAAGCAAAACATGACACTGGATTTGTTTGTTTCTAGGTCACGATTTATGTAGAACGCACCTGGGTAACAATTCCGCGGCTCACTGGTTCTCTCTGGCAAGTTTCTGTCAGTTTTGGCTGTTGATGTTGCGTTTCTCAAACCGTTTTGCGAAACTGTGGTTTCGCATCGGGAATCTATACTCTCGGATAGAGAAACAAATACAAATCAAAGGGTTCCAATCAGAATTCAAATACAAATCAATGAAGTTGAAATCTAATCAGAATAGAACGATAAATTGAAGCAACAAATCCTAAATTTGATTAGAAAATAAATAAAAAAATCCATGTAGATGAGAGTCAGAAAGAGAAACCGGGCACGAACCCAGAGAGAGCGCGCAAACGAATCAAGGAGGTATTGGAACTATGTAATTTGAGTGAATTCAAATACGTTGTTAAAATTCTAAATTCATTTTAAATATTTACCATATAATAATACTGGGGATGTGTGAGAAGGTCGCATGTAAGTGTTCATTAGTTTGTATCAATCTCATCTACTCGATTAAATCAAAAATTTAAACCACTTGAAATCACTTTGAAAAATATAACTAGTTACTAAGTTATATTTGAGCAACTTATTACTCACAAAAACGTTGAGTAATTGATTAATGTTCGGTAATTACTTGAAGGTAGCTATTTAGTACTTCTAATTTAGAAGTTAAAAGTTATTTCAATGAATTGAAACATCTAGCTCATATATACATTTTTCAATTAACTTGTAACATGTAGCTTATATGCTCAGTTTTCTTTCATTAGTGTTGTTTACATTTTAATACATTTTTTTTTATATTTTTGACTTTTTTTTATCTATTATTATTTATTTCAATTCTATAGAAATAAATATATTTTGAACTTTTTTGACATTTCTTGAGTTTTTTTTTTTTAATTTTTTATATAGTAAAATTTAAGTAACTAATATTTAGAATTAAATTAAATAAAAATGATAAAAAATTGTAACAACAATTGAAATCAAGAAACAAAAAATTTCAATTCTAAAAATAAATAAAAAGTAAACTTGATTAATAATTATTGCATCATCTCATTTACATAAAATAACTTATCCAAATAAAATTTATATAACTTTAAAAAAAATGCAATTATTAAAATTTTTAATAAGAATTTAGTTATTTTAAAAAATAAAATTATAATTACATAATGATATTTTTTAATTAAAAATACAAATTTTATTTATATAATTAAACTTCTATAGTTGTATTTTTTTTATGTTATTTTATGTTTATCAACTAAACTATTAAACGCTTTTAATCAAATAAGCCAACTTCTTAAAACATGTAAGTTGTGAACTTCACAAATATAAGTTAGCTTGTGAGTTATAAGAAATCAGTTTTGTAAATCAGAACCTAGGTGAATACTTAATTTAATTTTATAGGTCTTACAATAAATTTACATATTAATACTAAAAATACTTTTTCATTAATATCTCTATTCTACATAATGCTAAACAACAACTATTTATACAAGCAACAAAATTTGCATAAGCAATTTCATGTCATGTACTCGGATAATAATAAGAGTTTTGTTAAATAACATTTAACTCCGATAAACTTTCCTAAACAACTTCATTGGTCTCTTTCACACTGTTGATACATGCTTACTACCTAATTGATTGGAAAGACATGAACAATTTAGAAGAATAACCAAAACACAATAATCTAAGGACTTTGTCCTTGTTGTCATGTATAAATTATGGCTTAGCATACAAACAATTCAAGTATATGGATTTCCTTCAAATTTTTTAATTTCACGCCAGAAATAAACATCCTAAAGAATATTTATCAATGCATCATTACTTTATAGGAGGTTGTAGTTCTAGATAAGACTGATTAAAATCTTAATAAACCTCAAAAAGGTCCGAAATGAGACTTCCTCATAATCTTGTACTTACTAAACAACTTTCACATTGAAAGACTAGTCATTGTTCTGAACAGTAAGTTTGTTGTGTTTTTCTAATTCTAAAGACTAGTGAAATAAAATATATTGTCCTTAATTTATAAAAAAGTGTAACTAAAAAAATTATACAAGTGGTAGAAGAACGAACACAGACCATGAAGAACAACACAACTAACAGAGGCAGAACACAAATAACTAAAATTAAAATGCGGAGCACAAAAGTGAAAAATGAAATGACACGAAACATGGGAACAAAGTCTAGCCAAGAAAAAACAATAAAACTTACTGATTGATGAAGAATAGGCCCTGGAGAACTCGATTTTTGATGCCGAACGAGAATAAGTTGGAGAAGAATAAGAACAGGGAGGAACAAACCCAAGAGATGAAGGAAAGGGCTAAAATCAGAAGAAGAAGAAATATACATTTTTTTTCTCACCTTCCGTAATGGGCCAAGTCAAGATGATGGGTTTGAAACTACAATGAACAAAGGATTTTTCTTCATGCACCCCTAATGTCTAACTGCACCCCATATTTTTTAAAATGACCCTAATTCGCTTAATTTTTTTTCAATTATTTTTGTTGAGGATGGTAAAATACCTTATTACAGATGAACATGATGGGATAAAACTCACCCCATAATATCTTTTAAATTAACTTTTATTTTTCTTATTTTAATTAAAATTATTATATTGATTAAAATTTAAATAATAAAAATTTAAATATATAAACAAAAAATTAACGATTTCACTTTTATAAATAAAATAAAGAAAATGAGTAACACATTATTATAAAATAAAAGATAAGTGTTATCTATTAAAATAATAAGAAAAATATGTATCTATTTAAAAGTTAGAGGAAGAGGAAATATCATTTAGTATAAATAGCCAAAAAAATAAACACAACTTTATATTTTCAACTTATTTAAACTTTTCCAAATATTTAACCAGAGTATATTACTTTCAAAATTTAGTAAAAAAATGATTACTGATACCATAAAAAACTACTTAATTTTAAAAAAATAGTAATGAATTAGTTTGCATTATTCAATTAACTCCAACCTAAAAGGTATAGCGAAATAAAAGGGTTCATATTATTTCGCTTACCCCTTTCTGCGCGCTTTAGTTGCCGTTGCTGCTTCAGTTTTGGCGGTAAAATTCGCCGGTTTTTTACGTCGATTTGAACTGTGGTTTTGGTAATCGAGTGTCTGAAGAAGCACGGAAACAGAAATGGTAGTTGAATCTCAAATCATCAAGCCTATCGGCAAGGGCATCGTCCACAGAATATGCTCAGGTCAAGTTATCCTCGACCTCTCTTCCGCCGTTAAGGAACTTGTCGAAAACAGCTTGGACGCCGGCGCCACCAGCATCGAAATCTCCCTCAAAGACTTCGGCGAACAGTGGTTTCAGGTAATCGACAACGGTTGCGGCATTACCCCCGACAATTTCAAGGTATTATTCATTTGTCACTCAAAACGCCGCAAACATTGTTATTAGGGTTCACGTATCAATTTCTAACCGTTATTTTTAGTTTCTTGCGCTGAAGCATCACACATCGAAGTTAGGAGAATTTCACGATCTTCAGTCTCTCACCACTTTTGGCTTCCGAGGTGAGGCGCTGAGTTCGCTTTGCGCTCTGGGGGACTTGACCGTTGAAACGAGAACGGTGAGCGAACCTGTTGCTACGCACTTGACGTTCAATAATTCAGGTGTTCTTGTGACGGAAAAGAAAACTGCACGGCAAATTGGAACCACTGTTATGGTAAAAAAGTTGTTCTCCACTTTGCCTGTTCGGAGCAAAGAGTTCAGTCGTAACATACGCAGGGAATATGGCAAGTTGGTTTCTCTGTTGAATGTGAGTTCTATTCTCTGGGTGAAAATATGTAGGGCTGTTTGGATTAATTAATAAGTACTTATAAGGCAAGAAAAGAAGATGGTAAAATAGTTTTTCTCCCATATACTGAAATTAACTTATACATCAATTAAAATTAGCCCTGGAAAAACTAAATAAATGAGAGAAATTCTACGTTAGCTAATTCTTGTTCATGAGAGAAACTTATGAAATTTTATATTTTTATTTTCTTCTCCTATAATTTTAGTCGTTATTGGTTAACATGATCATTTGCTTTCTTCAGGCCTATGCGCTTATATCAAAAGGTGTTCGTTTTGTCTGCACCAACACTACTGGTAAAAATGTGAAATCTGTGGTTCTTAAGACGCAAGGAAGTGGTTCACTAAAAGATACCATCATAACAGTGCTTGGCATGAACACTTTCAACTGCTTAGAGCCTGTAACATTGTCTGTATCTGATTCTTGCAAGGTTGAAGGTTTTCTTTCCAAGTCTGGACAAGGTAACGGACGCAATTTGGGCGATAGGCAGTATTTTTTTGTGAATGGTAGACCTGTGGATATGCCTAAAGTCAGCAAACTTGTGAATGAGTTGTATAAAAGTGCAAACTCTAAACAGTATCCTGTTGCTATTTTGAATTTTATAGTTCCTACTAGAGCATATGATGTCAATGTGAGTCCTGACAAGAGGAAAATATTTTTTTCTGAAGAAAGTGCCATGTTGCAAGCCTTGAGAGAGGGATTCCAACAAATTTATAGTGCTAGTAATGTCTGTTACTCTGTTAATGAAGTTATGCTGCCTGCTCAAAAAGAAGAGTGTGCTGAGTCGCGTTCCTCTCATGGGAAGTCTCCTATTGTAATGAAACTATCATTGTCAAATGACTGTCATCCTGGAGAAAAGCATTGTAGTGAAAGTAACAATGGTAGCATTTCTCTAGATGAACAGTGTGACGATGATACTAAATCTCAGGATGAGCTTGAGAAGAAACATATTGCCGATATAAAAAATGCTTCTGAATCTATTAATGAGTATCAGTACTCACATGTTGAAGAAGGGTTGATTTGTGATAATAATGGAAGTTTAATGAACCAGGAGTTCACACTCAGAGCGCATAGCACTTCAAAGAATGACAATAGTGGAAGGCAGTCAGCATGCCCTCGTAGAATTGTACCTGATCAAGCTACTGTTGTCTCAAAAACAATAGATAGTGGCAACACTTCCAGTAAATATTCATTTAACCATTCAAGACATGTTCAGTCCACTCTTAAAAACTTTGTCTCTGTAAATAAAAGAAATCGTGATGGTGCCATTAGAGCTTTATCTGAAGTGCCTGTTCTTAGAAATCAAGATTCTCATTATCAATTGAAGACTGCAAATACTGAAACAAATGACCTGATGACAACATCATCACTTTGTTTTGACCAAATTGATGAACCTGCAAGGGCAAGTGAGATTGAATCTTTCAAGCAGCTTAATCCTGTTAACGTCTACCACAAAACTGAAAATTCAGTTTCTTTTAATGGTGACTCCTCTAACAGAGAACCTGAATCTAATATGGTACTGTTTAAAATTTCATATATTGATACTGTTTAAATCTTGCATGTAATATGTTGATATTGGTTTTTTAAATTATTTGATATGTTATTATTAATAATGGCATTTCTAGGAATTTATGTTTTAGAACATAGGATGTCATAAAAGAAATAAGTAAATGCAGTATTCATGTCTTTACCTCATTCATTGCACATTTTGTGTTGCTTTTCCGAAGGTGAAGACCTGTCCTCCCTTCCCTTGTCATGCTTCTTTCTTTCCAATAAAATTTCTTCTTTTATCTAATAGAAATAAAATTTCAATTAAAAAAAACTGCCATTTTCTCATGGTTTTCTTTATATATATGAATGTGCTGATTTACAGGAAATCGATCTAAAGAATAATAAACCTCTAGGCGATACACCATCAATTACTCCCGGCATTGGTATGATCACTACAGATGTTTTGGTCTCAAACCCTCCAGTACATTCTTCACCTGTACTGTTAGACTCTTCCAAGTCTTCTGGTCGTAAGATATGCTCTAACATGCAATTTTCTTTTCAAGAGCTTAAGAAAAGGAGAGAGAAGAGGCTTTCTCTGGTTCAATCCAGTAAATTTGGATGTGGAAAAGCTAAAGACAAGAGGTTTTTATTTCTGTACCCTTTGCATGAAATAGGAAAATATCTCTATACTGACTTGTGCCTGTAATTGATGCTAGTCACTATTCAGCTGCAACTTTGGAGCTTTCACAATCACAAGATGGAGAGCAAAAAGAAAGGGCCTTGGCTGCAGCTGCTACCGAACTTGAAAGATTTTTTAAGAAGGAAGACTTCAGCAGAATGAAGGTCCTACTTAGTACGCTTCATTTTATTTTTCCTTAAATTTAGTAAGCTAGTTCTTTCATCTTTTCATTATACAAGGCTTGTGCAAATGTTTATCTTGATGCTATTTTGTATTATTGTGATGCTATTTGGTTGTTTGCTAGCTTAGAAAATAGTCGATCTATAAGCTGTTGGGTTTTTTGACGTTCTTTTTCCTGCAAAAAACCTTAGTCATTTTTGTTTCTGAATTTTGAATTACATTGTCAGAATATCTAAATTATCATGGCTAAATTAAAATATATGTACAATCAGAGTACATATATGATGTATTTACCGATGACTACTGAGGCTACATGTTTGAACAGGTTATTGGGCAGTTCAACCTTGGCTTTATTATTTGTAAATTGGATCAAGATTTATTCATTGTGGATCAGGTAATTTCCAATATACTTTTGGAACTAATGGGTCGGTGGTTTCTTCCACCATTCCCTTTAATAAGTAATTCTTATAAATGCATGCTTTGGCTAAATTTAAATTGTCTTTACCTAAACATAATTTGTGTTTGACCATGACCGTTTTCAGCATGCTGCTGATGAGAAGTTTAATTTTGAGCGTCTATCGCAATCAACCATCTTGAACCAGCAACCCCTTCTAAGGTGAGGAGTTTATATCTTTATTCACTAACCATCGCTCTACCTATTATTCCTGTTTTTCTTTCCAGAGTGGAGGGAACTTTCAATATGTTACAAGGGTCTTGTTATGTTAAAAAAATTAAAGTATGATTAGAGCGGAAACTTTGATTGTTAAAGTACAGTTACAATAACCATATATATGACAACAATTTTTCTCTTTTCTTTTTTTGTTCATGATCTAAATTCACCAATAAAAATGTCATATGCAGGCCAATAACATTGGAATTATCCCCTGAAGAAGAAATAGTAGCATCGATGTACATGGACATAATCAGGTAAAAGTAGAGCCATTTGGATTAAGTAGTGATATGTTAATTTCACTTATTTCTGGACTTCTGGTTATTGCAAGAAACTAGATTTCAATAACAGGACCCTGATGTCAATCCTGCATCATTCAAACCAATTACATTTCCTATTTTCTGTAACCAGGACACAAATGAGCTGCCAAAGTATCTCTTTTTACCTTCTCATTTAGTTGATTTGATTTTAATAAAAAGTTGCCTCAGATGGCCAACTTTGAAAAATGATCGGTTTGATTATCTTTCCTTGGGGTTTTTAAGAATCTTTTATAGTAGCTGCGATCTACTGTCACCTTAACATAATCAATTCCTAGTGTACCAGTTATGATTTTATAAAAGTCAATATGATCACTTATGACCACATGAAAGGGGTGATTAAAATACGCAGTGTTAATGCTAGGTCGTCAATTCAATGGGTGACCTGGGTTACCTTAATCGAGAAAAAAATACATAGTTTTTGCATCTTTTTATACCTAGTAAAGCTTGACTTGAGCGGCTTATAAGAACTGAAATCATAGATGTAAACTCTGAGCTTGACAGCTTTCATGTTGCAGATTATAACTTTTTGCATAATGTCTAAAAGATTGTCTTGCTTGAGGGTACACCATTGGTCCATTATTCTTGATCTAGTGTTCTTATAATGCCGGTTACTTTTGTCTATGGAGGTTTCATTGAAATTGAATTCAGTTTTTTAGTCACGAAGTTTCATTATGGTGTACTTTTGTCTTGTTTTTGCTTCTATAGATTTAGTGTGGTCAGTAACATGCATTTGCATTATCCTCATTTTCAGGAAGAATGGATTTACTTTGGAAGAGGATCCAAATGCACATCCTGGATGCCGTTTTAAATTAAAGTCTGTCCCCTTCAGTAAAAACACTATGTTTGGAATTGAAGGCAGGTGAATTTTGTAGATTTTATCCATGATTAATTCAGGGATTTTGTTGGTTGATATGACCACATCAAAGTAAATCAGTGATAAGCATGTGCATTGGACATGCAATTCTCCATCATACTCTTTTTTTTTTTTTTAATTTTATATTTGAATTGGAAGGTTGCTCAGGCCAAAGTTGGAGGTCTAGCTCTAGCTGTTTAAGTTGATATATGACACAAGTAACTGAATTATTGAAAACATCCTCGACTAACTTATGATACAAGTTAAGCCTACAATGTTCTGCATGAAAATGCATTAGGATATATTAATTTAGGAAACATAAATGACACTCACATTGAGGTTAAGTTTTAGAAAAACCCTCAGCCATTGTAAGGATATGTGGAGCCTTGCCTGCTTAACCTTGGGAATCATTATGACCCCATTGATAGTATCCTTTGAATTGAGATTTTTTCCATTCCATGAAATACCAAAGTTGTTGATATTTTCCATATATACTATACCCCGGTGTCTAGATTGACAAATATTTGAATTTGTGATCGTCTAGATCCCTTGTCTTAGTGAATTATTTGCTTCTTTTCAATGATGTGGTAAGACTTTCACTAGGGTAAAGAGAATGATACATAGAAGTGATTAACAATTAGCATTTTTCCCAACAGATGTTAAGGAGCTGATCTCTACACTGTGCGACGGTGATGGTCACATGGAATGTTCCATTGTCGGTAGCTTTAAACTGGACTCCTCAGATTCTATGTGTCCATCAAGAGTTCGTGCAATGTTAGCATCACGTGCATGTCGATCATCAATTATGGTCGGTGATGCACTTGGAAGAAATGAAATGCAGAAGGTAGCGCATCACGATACTTTAAGTACTGCCCCCTCCCCTGTTCATTAACAAACATGATAAAAAAATGCACAACTGGGATGATAAGCATTGAAGTTTAAATGTTATACCCTTATAGACTGATTTGTAGCTTACACTAACTGATTCAGATAATTGGGCATATGGCTGAACTCAAATCCCCTTGGAATTGTCCTCACGGCAGACCAACCATGCGCCATTTAGTCGACTTGGCAAAAATTCACGGGAGGTCTGAACTTACAATGCAGATGTAGTCAACAATGGACTTTTACCCTAATCGCCAGTGTTAGAAGTTAAGGGAGTTATGTAACTTATGCTGTACAAAAACCTGTAAATACTTGTTCAAATGTTACTGTAAATTTAATGTGCCTGGATATCTTGGGTGCGTGCATACCTGATGCACTAAACTTAGTTTTCAGTCATCCTGCTGTACTTCGCTAATGGTCTCAGCAAAATGCCTATATAGCTGCATAACTTCTGAGTTTTCATTTGACTCTAGTCTTATAGCCCTAGCAAGCACATTGGTTATGGATTAGACCTATTTTACTTGGGGTTGGGAAAATTTGTAAGCAACAAGTGGCGTGTAGTTGTTTCTGTAAAAAGAAAAAGTTTAAATAGGCGATGCATCTGTTATGTGATTCAAAATGAAGATGATATAATATTTGAATTTAGATTTCAAACTCAGGAAGTATACATGAAGAAAATCAAGATTCTCCTGGAGGTAGCTTTCATCTTGAGTTATAAGTGTAATGGTTGCTACTCAGACAATTATGGTCTTTTTAGCTCATCTCTTTTTTAATGAGTGCTTCCCAGTTACGTTCATAGTTATATTTAGGATAAACTTTGGTCTGATGCTTATCCTTTGAAGCGTGAATCCTTAAAATATAAGAACTGCATCCATGACTAAATAGTAAAATGTATTTTAAACCGTTTTGTGTTCAGTCTAAGTCCAGCATTTTCTAGTCCCATACTCGGAAGACTTTGGAACTTTGATTGATGAAACGGCTGGTAATACTGTTTAATTAGTCTTGAAATTAATAAAATGATTAAGTGGTCCTTCAAATCGTATACTGTTTATCGATTTAGTCTTTACTTTCAGATCGTGAACCAGTTTAGCTTATAAAATCATAGAATCAATTGATCATTTAAGTAAATAAAATGATGAAATAATCCTCAAAGTTATCAATTGTCAATAAATTTAATCCTTAAAATTGTAATAAAGAAATTGCTCTCTAATTATAAAGGTTTAATTGCACTTAAACCTTTGGTCAATTATAAACGTACATTTAGGAGAAAAATATGTCCTTAAACATTTAAAACTAGGGTCCAATTCGTTATTACAATACGAATGATTAGATTAATTGATTATTTATTATTTTAAGTAGCAATGTCAGACTGGGTTGATCTGGTTGATTATTTGGTTTTTACTTCCCGCACTCCTATTTTTAAACTGCAACCCCATAATTTTCAAATGATATTTTACTTTTTTTTAAAGTGACTTTCAGATTATCTGTTCTAAATTTTTTTTTAGAACATGCTTTCTGAAATTCATGAAATAGATTATGGAGCACGTTTTTTAGAACATAATAAAATTTTTAGAATAAAATTTTTTAAACATAAAATATTATGTAATAAGCTTTCCAAAATAAGAGTTTTGGAACAAACTTTTCAAAACGTATATAATACTTTTTAGAATGTGTTTTCCAAATCAAGTTTTGTGAGACACGTGTTTTAGAATGAATTTTTTAAATGAGAGTATCCAAATGAAAATGAAAATACAACCCCTATCATACTTAAATACCATATCTAAGTGTAAAACAACAAAAAAATTATAACATAACGAAATACAATCAAAACCATTACCAATACAACAACAAATATAGACCAAGAAAGAAAGCTAAGGCTTCTTTGGACTCAAATTCGGTTGTAGGGTGCTTCACTCAGTCAAATGCAAGCAAGAATCCTTCTAAGGTTGAGACTCAAGGTGAATCTTTGGCAAATCTTGATCAACCTCTCAAACTTAGAAGCTTGCTCTTGAAAAGCTCTCTCTTATGCAGATATCAAGTGCTCTCAAACTTTGAAAATGTAGAAGTGTTGATTCGCAGCTGAAGAGTGTGTTTATATAATGCAAAATTCGCGCCCAAGTAAAATCAACCGATTATTTCTGGAAATCAGACGATTGATTTTACTAGAGTACAAATCAATCAATTGATTTTACTAGAATACAAATCAATCGATTGTTTCTGCGAAATAGTAGATTGTTTTTACTTTGCAGCAAAATTTTTTCCAAAATATAGTTTAAAAACTGATTCCACCTTGATTCTTTTAGAGCTTCTTGCATGCCATTATCATGATGAAAGTACACAACTGCAAACCACAATATAAGACGTACAAAACTGACCCAACCTAAGCAAATTCAATGATTGCTTCATGAAATCTTCAATCATGAAGTGTTGCCAACATTGACATCCTAAACTTGTAATATATTTGGACTTTGCCTTATTTACATTGTGTTTAGATCTATGGTTAGACTGTTGGCGAGGAAAGAAAAGAGGGATCGCTTATGTTTGGATGGACTAACGTATAGCCATTTGTCGGCGTGGAAATGGAAGAGGAGAGGATGGAGCGATCCTCGTAGTTGAGTGAAGAAATACACGTTGGCAATGAGAAAAATATGAAGTTACCCTTGTATGTGTTTTGGCAAAGAAAAGCAAGAGCTACATGCATGCAAAGATTCTTTCGCATTTGGGAGAGAGTCTTTTGCGTTTGGTGAAAATTCTTGACATGGTTTCACACAAATGTTGAATACGATAGGTGGTGGTGGTTGACCATTTCAATTGCCATAAAAAAGAGACGTTGATTTGTCGTGGTTGTTGTGCATTTTGGTTCACTTCTTCTTCATTTTTGTTCTTCTTCGGTGCATTTCGTTGTGGTGTGAGGTGAGGTAGTCTTGTGCGTACATTTAACTTCTTCGCAATGTGCGAGTTCAATTGGTGGAGGTGGTAACTGAACTATTCGTTGTGATGGTTTGGTGGCAGGTTGTTGATAAGGAACTAATTTAATGCACGACATTTTTTGTTGCTATAATTAATTAGGCTGCACTCATAATCGATTATAAGTTGTTTTGATAATCGATTACACATCTAGAGAAAATTGATATTAGTGTTTTTTTTTTTTGCATAATCGATTAACAATTCCACATAATTGATTAAGCACTATTTTTTCCATTTTTGTTGTTGTTGTCGTTGTATAAATGGCTCAGCCTTTCATCTTGCAGGTTGAAAAGGTTTCATTTATAGGCAGTGTAATGCTTCTGTGGTTGGTATAGATTTGGTTCTTCTTCTTTACTTGGCTTGTTAGTGGTTTAGGGACGTGGTAGAAGTTGTAGTTGCCATAGTTTGACAAGCAAAGTTGTACTTGGTTCATAGTTTGAGTTAGTGCTTTTTGATTGCATGGTTTGGGGTTGCATGTGGGTGACTTTTTTGTGTATTTTTTATGTGTAATTTTTTCTTTTTTTTTTCTTCATTTTGATGGTTTGTTTTTTGTTGAAAATTGTTGTAATAGTTATGTTATTGATAAAGAAAGGCCTTTGTTAATATGGTGTTGTGTTGCTCTCGCTGGACTACTCTTCACATCTACATATCTACACTAAGTCAATTTGAATGTGTTATTTGCATTTAAACCATCATAATCATAAAATCTTTTAGGATATTGCCTTTCATTTTCATTTTGTATATTATTGTGATAAATTAATTCACTTGTATAAGTTTTGGAATTTGAATAATTTATTAGTTGTATTTATTTAGGTAACTTTTTTACGTAGCATGTTTATTTATAAATTGTATGATTTTAGGGTTTAGTAATGAATGTATGCACCACTCTAATTTAAGAATTTACCTTATTTAGGACTCTAATTTAGTTAACCTTTGAAATGATATATAGGGTCACGACAGATGAAGAAAAAAATCCTTTTAAAAAAAATATTCGAGATGAGTCGTTAGCGTAGTTTATTATGAAAAACTATGAAAAGAACAAATATAAGGAAAGGCCTGCAAAACCAGATTAGGGAAAACAAGAAAGCAAGTTAAAATCAAAGAAAATAATTTTTATTTTTGAACCCGACAATGATTAACCTTGCTCCTATGTATTTCTGTTCATAATGGAAAATCAAGGATCACATAGTTCTAGAGGAAAAACTTATTTTTTGGGTTGATATTTTTAATTTTTGAAATTTTCATATTTTGATATTTAGAATACTAGAAATATTTTTTAATTTTTGAAATTTTGTATTCTTTTTAATTTTTAAAAATTTGATATTAAAAATATGATATTTTTAGATTATAAGATAGTGTGTGTTGATATAAAGGTTATTTCCAAAGTTTTGTATTAAATATCGCATCACACGTGCGACCATTTGAAATCTAAAAGAAAATATTTGAAATAATAAAATTAAATAGCTGATGACGTGTGCAGCCGTGCAAGTATCTAAAATTATTTAGAACATGATATCCCACAGAGGTTGTTTCGAAAGTTTTGTATTAAATATCTTATGACGTATGCGGCTATTTGATATCTAAAAGAAAATATTTGAAATAACAGAATTAAATACCAGATGATGTGTGCAGCCATGCAAGTATATAAAATTATTTAAAATATGATATCCTACAAAGGTTATTTCCAAAGTTTCGTATTAAATATCGCATGATACGTGCAACCATTTGATATCTTAAAGAAAACACTTGAAATAATAAAATTAAATACTAGATGATGTGTGCGACAATGCAAGTATCTAAAATTATGTAGAACATTATGCCACACAAATCTTATTTCCAAAATTTTGTATTAAATATCGCATGATGCGTGTAACCATTTCACATATTAAAGAAAACATTTGTAATAATAAAATCAAATACTAGATGATGCGTATGACCATGCAAGTATCTAAAGTTATTTAGAACATGATGTCAAAAAAATATTTATTGCATATGTATATAAAATAATATGTTGGTGATGTATTTATAAAAAAACATGGAACAATAGTAAAAAATTTGGGCCAAATGCATGGACCTAGGTTTTACCATATTATTTTTTTTAAGATGAAGCAGGGGGTTATTAAATAAATAAAAATAGAGTGCAAATAGCGAAATTGGTGGGTCACTTTAGTGGGCCAAGATTTTCTTTCTTTTGTTTGTTTTCTTTCTTAACATATTGATGGTGTGTATAAACATTAAAAAGGGCCTAGAAATAGAACCAAATTTTGAAATAAATTCAAAGGTGCATTATGAACAAAAAGCAGATGGCCTTTGAATATGACAGATAAACAGCGACCCCCACATGAATAAAATTGGCACATAATGGTGACATGCATTAAAATGTTACATGAGTAAGCAACAAAACATATGAAAGTTAAAAATGGTCCCACATGTACATGGACAATGATAGAGCAAATAAACGAAAGTTGTGGAAAACCTTTTTATTCCACCGATCAACAATAAAACATGCATGTTAGCAAGGAGAAAGACATGGCCCCACAAATTGGTACATAAATGGTGGGCAACAAAAAAAATATAAGAAACCCATGGACCCTACCAACTTTTAAAATGCAAAATCCTCTCATGATAAAAATCTAGGGGCGTCGAAGAAGAAGATTAAGCAAGTGTAACCATCTATGAAGCCCGGACACTGACATGGACAGGGATACGACACAGATATGGACACGCAGATACGACTAAATTAAAAATTATAGGACATGGGAACACGACAATATATATATATATATATATATATATATATATATATATATATAATTTATTAAAATATATTAATATATGAAAATATAAAAAAGATAAACTTTTATAAAAAAAATGTCTAACAAAAAATAGAACTTCTACATTTCATCCTCATTGAAAAATATAACTTCTAATTCTAATTCATCAAGAGATACGTTGGCAATTTCCAGAATTATGTTGTCATCCAATGAAAAGTCATCTCCGACAATATACCACAATTTAGTTTCATCTTCTTTGTATTTTGAGGAGTTTCTTGAGAGAAGATGAAGATTACTATGGACATATACTAGATCTTCCGCCCATTTAGGTGTTATCTTATTCCTTTTCAAAGAATGTATAAAAGAGTAGGTATTCCAATTCCTTTCACAACAAGAAGAAGAACATGGTTGTCCAAGTAACTTAAGAGCTATTTTTTAAAGTGTTGGTGCATGAGCTCCATAAACAATCCACCATCTTTTTGCAACCATTATACCTCTATCTCTTAAAGATTTAACCTCGTCAAAACCTTTTCTTCCATCTGAAAAGTTTGCAAATTCTATATTTACTTGTCTCCTTACATCTGGATCATCAAAGTACCTCATAAAACATTTATTCCTCTCATGAGTAAGTTCAACATCCTGATGTGGAGCAAGTCTGTGTGAATCTCCACTTAATCATTCATGACTATAATATCTACAACATTATAAATATATAAACATAAATTAACATAATATTGTAAATTTATAATATTATAAATAAGATAAACACAATAAATATAATCATAAAATAATTTAACATTACCTTGGATTTAAATAATGAGCAAGACAATGAAGAGATGGTGCTACTCTTAGTCCAACGATCAATTAATATTGAGTTTACTACCTCAAAAAATGATGAGTGTTCAACTTCTGTCTTTCTTTCATGTTGAAATATGACATTTCTCACTTTTTCAATCATTGAATCCCACATTTCATATACTAGGTGAAGAGTAGCCATATCTGTATCCATTTTTCTGAGAACATCATAAATAGGAGTAGTAAAAGCAAGTATGTAATCAACATTCATCCACCAATTATCATTCAACAAAGTTTCTTTCACTGATTGCGCCTTAGCCACATCATCCTCTTTGTAAGAGGACCATTCATCACTAATAACCATCTCTTGAAGTCATTTTTTCAAACTTCTAAACCTTTTTAGCATGACTATTGTTGAAGCAAATCTCGTTGAAGTAATAGAAAGCAACTTCAATGAGTTGAAGCTATTGAAGATTGATATCCTCATAGAATGACCAACAATAAAATTTTTAATAAAGGTAGCATCATTAGCAATTTGTGAGATCCAAGAACATTGATCATAAGCAACACTATTATTTCCATATTTTTTGCTGCATAAATATTTTTCAATGTAAGATTCAAGGTGTGCACTACATAAGGAGTCCAATAAATTGAAGGAGATTCCAATTCTATGAGCATGCCTACAGCCTTACATATAACTGCATTATCAATTATGATTTGTACCACATTATCGGCCCAACCTCCATAATTGCATCTCTCATGTGTCTAGCCATAAAATCTTTGTCTTTTAGATCACCAGATACATCTATTGACTTTAAAAATATTGGTTCACTCTCATTGATAGCCCATAAAATTTATAAGTGGCCCTTTTCGTGGATCACTCCACCCATCACTAACAATTGTCACCCCTTTATGACTCCATGAGTTTCTTATAGGTTGTAAAAGGTTTTCTACGTGACTTCTCTCCTTTGAAAGTAATGAACCTCTCAATTTATTATATGTTGGCGGTACATATTCACTAAGATTAGAAGTATTAGTTGTACAAGAAAATGTACTTCTGTAATAAGGACTTCTTGCTAAATGAAATGGTAAATCTAAAGAATAAAACATCCTCGCAATTTCACAATCAAGAGTATCTCTAGCTTGATTATTGAAAGAAGACTCCAAAGGACCTTTTAATCTGACACCCTTATTTGTTTGATTTCCTTCATCAGATGCTGGTAGAGGGACCTTCCTTTTATTTGAAATTTCTATTTTCAATGTTGCTTCATTGTCTAATTTTTGAAACTCAACAAGTTTTGATGAACTTACCTTTGGACAACTTCTAACTCCTTCTCCCTTAAGTTGTAATAAATGAGCTCTTACCCTAGTATAAGATCCATTGAATGAAAAATCACACAAATTACAGTTTATGATATTATTCCCTCCACCAGGAGTTTTTTTTTTTTTAATTTTGAAACATGTCTCCATAAAGGTTTTGTTTCATCTTCTTCGATAGCTTGATTATCCATCATAATTTCTTATGCAAAATAAATATAAAAAATTTACTTGCATACAAAAATGAAATAAGTTTATCTAATAAAAACCAATTGATAAATATAATAAATAAAACACGTAGAAAAATAAAAATTAATTATAATATAATATATATTATATATTTTTAAAATAATATTTAATTATTATGTTTTTAATATTATTTGATATTTTTTATTTTAATATGAATATTTAAAAAATATAATAGGATATTTAATTTTTTAAATTAAAAGTTTTCTTATTTTTTATAATATTAATTTATCATTTAAAAAATAAATTAAGTTATAACATAAATATATTTTATGTTTAAATTTAAAAATAAAATAAAAAATAAAAAAATATATTAGTCAATTTGTAAAAAATATCAAATATAATATGATTATATAACACGATATATTTAAATGTAAATTAAAAGACATAAATTAAATAAAAAGATATTATTTAAATTTTGAATATAAATAAAACATAATAATTTAACTTGATAAATTTTTATAAATATAATCATTAATATAAATTATTTATTAATAATAAATTTACCTACGTATATAAATAAAATAATAAACTATAAACAATATTATAAATAAAATAATAACATACATAAAACAAAAAAGAATTAAAAACATGTATTATATAATTATTTCATTTTTTATATAATAGATAAAGTATTAACAAAATATTTTAATGTTTGATTATTAAAATAGGAGTAAATAGTATATTTGGTATAATAAATATTTATATATTATATTGTACTTTAATATAATAAAAAAATAATATACTAATAGATATGTGGTTAAATAATTGTAATATTTGATATGAAAATAGTAAATTAATGTTATTTTGCAATAGAAGAATACCAAGCAACCATACATTGATAGTAAAATAATAAAAGTGAAAATTTTTTAAAGTTAAATAAACTTACTTCTTAGTATCCAAAAAAGTGTTTTTTAAACGTTCTTCTTCACTCCTCCAAGACAGCGTTTTTCTTTTCCTCTTTACCCCTCCAAGGCAGCGTTTTCTTCACTTCGACAGCGTTCCTCTAAGGCAATGTTATTCTTCACTCCACCAAGGTGTATATTTTTTTCTTCTTTCTTTAGATAGCAAAACCAAAAAACCTTCCTTCAACACGTATACTTTCTTAGAAAGCCAAAACAAGAGAGTGTTCCTCCAAGGCATATCCAGTAATCAGAGAAGCGTTTCCAGTTTTCAGAGACAGAACGGTGAGAGTTCTTCTACACCGTCTTCAATGAGAGTTCTTCCTCCCCGTTAATTCATTTGACTCTTGTATCTTCTATTATTTATAATCATTTTTAAGAGATTATTTAACTGATTTGAGGAATAACTTTATTTGATTTAGATACGATTTGTTTATTGGTTACGATTTCTGTTTTTTATTTTTGTTTTCATTATGTTTTTTGTTTTCAATTTCTGTTTTGGTTACGATTTTGTGATTGTGATGGAAAATGTGGACCGTGTCTTTTTTACGTATCCAATAGAGTAGATCGTGTCAGGCGAAAGAGTTAGTGTTCGACGTGGTGTTGTTCACGCTTCCGCTGCGTGTCCGTGTCGAAAGTGTATCGAAAGCGGAGAAGCGGTACATTGGGCCGTGTCTGAGCTTCATAGGTAATACATGCAAAACCAAGAGTGTGCATAAAAAAGCATACCTAGCAAGTAATGGCAGCAGACCACAAAGTGGCTATGTGTTTGACAAAGGTGACTCCACAGAAGGAAGAATCGTGGGATATGAAGACTAACTGGGTAGCATCAAAGGCATGAGGCAAGGATATTGCCAGTGTCGTATAGTAGGAAAAGCGATTTGTGAAGATGGTAATTTGGCTTTTGGGAGGAGGAAAATGAAGTTTCTTCGGCTATGCTGCTATGGTGTGGGGACGTATGGTTAGCGGAGAGTGTTTGACTGAGAGAGGAAGAGAGAAGTGGTTGTGAAAGTGAAAACGGTGTGACTTTCAAGTGAAATGATGTGTGTATTGCCCCCAAATGTCGTATCTTCTTTTATATAGATTGGGAGGGAAAGAAAAATAATTGACCAGGTGTAAGGAAAAATTAGGACTAAGTGAGAGTGGAGAAAAAAAAGGAGGTGTGGGAAAGTTTTTGTAGGTGTAGGCTGTTGAGAGTGAGTAGATGATGGAAAGTTATTTTTATTTTATTTTATTATTATTTATTTTCATTTTTTTATTTTAAACATTATTTATTTTTTATTATTTATATTTTGTGGGGAGTTAAGAGTGAGAAAAAGTAAAATTGTGAGTGGTAAAAGTTAAAAATAATAAGGAGGTGTGGGAAGTAATCCGACGAGTATGAAAAGTAAATTTTTTATTTATATTAATTTTTATATTTTTTTATTGGTTTATTTAAAAAATATTTTTTTATTTTAAATATTTTCATTTTTTTCTAAAATTAATTAAGTACACGTTTTTTTTATTTTTTCCATAAATAATTTTATTTATCCAGATGAAATCGAGTATTGACAAACAATTTTGATTTTAATGTTAGCGTAAAAGTGTCGGACATCGATTTAGGGGGTTAAGGTGTTGGATTTACATTAATGGTATTTTTTTTTTTACTATATATTCAATTTACAATAAGTTTAAATTTTTATTTATTTATCCGATGTTTATTTGTTTAGGACTGTCATGGATTTAGGTTTTTATTATATTTAGGACTTACAATTATTTAGGATTTTTATTCAATTTATAATGCTTTACATATTTAGGATTAAATATAATTAATAATTGTAAATTTCATTATTACTTAATTATTATATTTATAATGAGGATTTAATTAAGGAATGAAGATACAATAATGTGAAAGAATATGATGAAAAATTTAATTAATTACAAAATCGTCATTGATTTCGTGTTATCTGTGGAAGGAATTTTTGACATAGATAACCATACAAATTCGTTGTTTAGAACCTCGGACGATAAACAAATGAATGATATTGTAAAAATTGATGAAATTGATAATGGCGTTGTGGGCATTAATACTTTAATCATATTAGTACAATAATGAATTCACCTAAGAACTCAAGGAGCAACAATGACAATTCTTTGCATTGTTGGGTACTTATTGAATGTGTTGGGCCTTCTTGGCGGGGCCACAAACACTGTTATCATAGACGTCCCACAAAAAGAGCGTGTTGGCAAGAGTTGATGCCATATTTAGTGCACAAGGAGCAATGTCGCGACATTATTCAAAAGATTCTGGAAGCATTCCTCAATTTATGTTCATACGAAGGATGGATGTTAGTCAACAGTGGAGGAACAAGTTGTTAAATTCGTTCACATCATTGGACATAACGTGAAGAATAGAAGCGTTTATTTTTTTTCATCGATCCGGTGAAACAGTGTCCCATCACTTTCATAATGTATTGAATGCAATTTTGATATTGGAGGTAGAATTTATAAAGCAACCCTCTAGAAGCAAGATGCAACCTTATATTTTGAACAATAGCCGATTTTACCTATACTTTAAGGTAAAATTCCACTTCAACGTGCATCATTGTATACCTTAAGTGGGTTGTTAAATTATCCGTTTTGTTTGTCTTAGGATTGTTTAGGGGCCACAGATAGAAATCATGTACGCGTGAAGGTGTTCAATTCAATGTTTCTTATTTTCGTGGAAGAAAAGACTAGCAACTCAAAATATATTTGCAGGTTGTGATTTCGACTTGAAATTCACATATGTTTTATGTGGGTGGGAAGGAACCACATCAAATTCAAGGATCTTGAAGGATACACTTATATAAGGATCCATTAATCATACCTGAAGGTGATTTTAAGTTGCTTTGGTCCACTGTATGTGAAAGAATTGCTACCTTTGGTTGACATTTAAATAATTACAAATTCAATGATTCTAGGAAAATACTACTTTAGGGATGCTGGTTTTATGTTAAAGTCACAGATCATGACACCGTATCATAGTGCTAAATATCATCTAAAATACTACTCTCGTAGAGAACCATAGAATCACCAAGAGTTGTTTAATCATCATCATTCCTCACTTCGAAATGTAATTGAAAGAACATTTGGTGTCTTGAAGGAATGATTCTAAATTATAGTAAGTGGAAAAGAACTACATTACTCGTTGGAGATGATGACATATATAGTTCTAGCATGTTGTATTCTTCATAACTTTCTTCGTGGTGTGGACAACGATCAATCGTTAATTGATGAAGTTGAGTAGGAGTTGGTGAACCAAGACATCAATGTCTCGGTGTCCCAAGTTCATAAGGATGATTATAGGCTAAGTTCAGAAATTAGAGACCACATAAGTCACAAAATGTGGACAGAGTATGTCAACAGTTAAGATATTGTAATAATTTGTTATGCTAATGACAACTTTTCTTCCTTCATAATGGTCATAACTTTACACTTCCTTAACCCATTTTATGTCTTATGTTATGTTTGGAACAAGTACAATATGAATCAAGAAAAAGTATTGTTTTGAAGACATCACAGAGTGGACCACGGAAATGGACTTTAGCCTCCTATTAGCCATGATAGACGAGACACGCAGGGGAACAAGGTGGATGGAAATTGGACCACCCAGGCGTACACTAACATTGTCGACACTCTTTGACAATCTAGCATGCCCGGAATAAAAAATAATAATTTAAAGAATAGACATAAAACCTTAAAGGACACATAGTGTGAGGTCCATGACCTATTTAATGGGCTAAGCGGATTTGGGTGGAACCAATCTAGTAAACTTTTTGAAGCGGAACATGAAGTTTGGGATGACTTAATCAAGGTAAACAATGCATCTTCATCATTTAAGTTAACCCATCCTCCATTTATGTTAATTGTGATGTAATGTGATTAAATATCTATTTTCTGGTAAAACCCACTACATCTAAATGGAGGGTGAAACCCATCAGGCACTATGACTTGATGGAGGAACTATAGGGTGCAAATCGTGCCACCGGATCACGAGGCGGGACATTTGGACAATGAAGACATCGATTGGAGATGCAACCTTTTACTATCGATCTAAATGAAGAATTAATGGATACTGGAGGCACCCACATTTTAGGATGATGTGAAGAATCAATTCCATCACCACCAATGGTGGATTCCTATAGTCCATTAGCGATTCAATCCATGCCATCAGCACAGTCGGGTGGAACCTCATCATCAAGGGGTTTTAAAAGAAAAGTCCCCATGGTCGATGTCATAGATGCATAATTTCAAAACCTATCGACCAAGCTGGATACAGTCATTGATCTCATACTCAAAGGTAATGACCCATTTTTTCTGAACATGTCAAAAGCATGTGTCATACCTCAAGTTTTCAACACTGTGAAAGTGATATTTGGGACATGTGTGTTCATATGAATATACAAGGGGTGGTATCGCGGATGTCGTTGATGAGGAAGATGATGAAAAGTCACCACAACTCGACGACTATGTTCAAGAACCTGGACTCAAGGACCAGCTCCCATCATGATCAAATGTTTTCACAAATTATGACTGGTATTCAGGAGTTGCTACAAGGATTTAATAATCTAAAGATAGATATACACAACATATTAGATGATTTGCAGAAAGATATGCAGACCAGATTTAATAGAGTGCACCACAAAATTAATTGTGTTGAGCGCACAATTTATAACTTCTGCCATAATTTCCAATAATGTTTATATCATTATGTTATATTTACTATTATATATATATATATATATATATATATATATATATATATATATATATATATATTTTGTTGTTTGCATTAATTATTTCAAATTTACAATTTCGTACACACATTTAAAAAAAATTAACATTTTCAAAAATCCAAATTTGAACAAATTTTATTGAATGTATGATCGTGAACGAAAATTTCAACCAATATTTTTAATATTACAATTTCAAAAATAAGTAAACAATTCTAAACACAACAAATACCTCATAAAATTTATTAGAAATTAATTATAACTCCAAAGGACAAATATGTAATTACACATCTTAATCAATTTAATAAAAAAGTTATCAATCACACATAGTAAATTAATTATTTAATTTTATATTATTTTCACCACAAAGACAAATTTATAATTTTATAAATTTATCAATTAAAAAAATAAAATATTAATAATACTTATCACGTCATTCATAAATTTTTTCTTTAAATCTCATTATCTTTTTTTTTAATCCAAACAATTTTATATACTTTTATCTTAAATATATCCAAATCTAATCTCGCAACAAAACAAAACAAAAGATGAAGATGCTGTACTTAGGATTAAAGATGCATACGTAACACTTATTAACATATACTTTGTTAAAACAAATGAGGTTTAGAAAATTAGATAAGTATGGGATTGTATGAACGGGATATGAATCATATTTTGAGACAGGGATTAAATTTTCTTGCTTATCAATCCCTATTTGAAAACTCTCTATACATTATACATAATCTTAATACAATTTTTGTTGATAATAAAAAAAAAGAAAAAATTTGTTAAATATCTACACTCACATATAAAAAAATACAAAATTATTAAAAAAATAATGTTAGCTCCTTGTTAGAACAACTTTTATATTTAAATCACGCATCACTCTAACATTGAGATAGTTTAACCTTTATGCTAATTATATTATTAGGCAACCAGGGAGAATAAAACTTTATAAATCATATATTAAAATTGTGTGAGTAGAAGAATAATTCGTACTTGACTTCACTTATTTTACTCTTGTTCTATTATAACAAGACAAAAGAAAAAAAAAAAAAAA
>Ga0209489_102638_pt1 | contig 36119 bp, 15 predicted proteins | sample SiratrowhiteBW_FD_187527 | JGI IMG/M metagenome (GOLD analysis project Ga0209489, IMG submission 187527) | Root nodule microbial communities of legume samples collected from California, USA - Siratro white BW (SPAdes) (version 2) | ecosystem: Host-associated > Plants > Roots > Nodule | place... | reverse complement strand
TTTTTTTTTTTTTTTTTTTGCGTTGTATTATATTTGTATATGTATTTGGTATCTAGAATGACTTATTTGAATAGGTATAAGTATTTAAGTTTAGATTTGTTGATGTCATATTAAGGTTTGATATAGCAAATGAGTAATAAGCAAGGAAGACATGTGTATTAGGTTGTGAAAGAGAAGAAAAATGTATAATTTATCAAACGGATTTACAAAAATTTATTTAATGAGTTAGTTAAGAGTGATTAAGATTCAAACAATATTTATATGTAGTCTTAGTTAGGAATGTTGAGTGTTTAAATGATAAGAATTTTTAGCTATGAGCATTTATGCTTCAAATAATACTTAATTTGTAATTTAAATTAAAAGTTTAGATAGTGTAATTCAATATGTTAATTGAGAATAGGATGTAGATTATTATAAGATGAATCATTATAAAAAAAACAAAAGAGTAATTTCTTATTTTATATTCATTATATATTATTATAATGCATCAACAAAAGAAAGAGAGATTTACAACTAAATCTTTAGAAAATATTTTCAATAGATCATCTGTGATCATAAAACCATTGTTGGACTATTTGATATAAAACAATACATTGCAAAAATTTCATAAAGGTTTTAAATTATAATCCAATCCTTCCTTCTAGTATTTTAACATATTTTTCACAAATGACTACAGTTGTTAGAGAAAAAGTTCAATATTCTTATAGTTTTAATGAAGTTGTTGTCACAACAAAGTAAGAAGCATCAAGAATCATCTGAAATATGTTAAAATATGAAAAACAAGTAGATCATATTGGACAAAAGTGTTTTATCTGATAAATGATATTGTATCTTGTAGTTTTCACTTAAGTGAAACCTTCATTAGACCATAAGTGCATATAGACTTTAACTTTATGTTGTACCTAATGAAAACATTCTTTGAATTTATTACTATGTTGTAAGGAATCTTCATCTTTTATCCATCAAAATGATTCACGCAAAACACAAGTCTACATTAAGATCACTTTGGATACGAGCTAGAGATGTTTTGTTTTGTTTGAACAATCCCTAACACAAACTTATGTCAACTATTTGCCTTGTATGGGTTGTCTTGAAGAATGTCTCAAGTGAAGATGTTTTGTGATGATGATGATCATGATGGAACATGAAGATATTGTAGATGTTTTATATTGTTTTTTATTTCATAATGTTTGAGTCTTTCAAACAAGGTTTTATGAAAATAATAATCAATTATGTGTTTTTATAATACAATAAATTGTTCTTGATTAGGTTTAGAACAAGATATTCGATTGTCTCTTGTGTAATTGATTAAACTAGAAAGTTGGGAAATCATGTCTCAACAGTTTTAATTGATCAATGCATGTTATAATCGATCAAACCATAAAACATTATAATTGATATTTTTAGAAGAATAATCAATTGTATCAACACAGTTTTTATTCAGTATTTCCTAAATCTATAAATAGAACACTTGGCTCAATGTTTTTAAATAACACATTTACGATCAAAAGCATTCAAAACTGAGTTTTTCTAATCATTTTCTCACTTTCATTTTTACTATTAAGATTTCTTAATCAAGGTTGTGCATTCCTGAACCTTGTGTGTTTATGTTTTGAACTTTTGGTAATATTTTTCCTTGTACTCTTTGTTGTTGTAATTGAATTGTTTCAATGTTTGATTCTTTGAGATCAAGAGTTGATAAGGCATACTTCTTTTGTGCGGAAAAGGATTAATAGGGATGATATCCTATTGAAAGTTTCAAGAGTTGATTGTAAGGTTTAATTCTTGAAACTGGATATAGTTGATTTGAACCAGTATAAAATATCTTGTGCAATATTTCTTTGCTTATCTTTTATTTATGATGCAATCCAATGATATACCAATCTTGCTTCTAATATAATTGCATTTATCTTAAAAGAGTTTTAAAAGGAACTTCAAGAAAGGGATCATTTTTTTTAAAAAGATTTGAGAACCAACTCACCTCCCCCCGCCATGGAGCATATTTAATACACTTCTACGTCCACGGTTGACCAACGAAAAAAATAAAACTAGTCAAGTTTAAAAGCTCTCAATTGTCAGAAAAAGATTTGCAATGACTCATTCTTTCGAGCTCTATATAAAGTTATTTTCTAGATAAGAAGTCAAGAGATGTGATCAAGTGAAAAAACGATTAGAAAAGGATTTGCGAGGACTCTTTCTTCCGAGCTCTATACAGAGTTATTTTTTAGATAAGAAGTCAAGAGAAGTGATCAAGTGAAAAGTGTCAAAACATAAATTCTTTCTGGAACATTAAAATCTTTGAAAAAGCAATATTGTTGTGTTTGGCTAGCAAACTAGAAGAAAGTGAATATAGTTGCATACATAGTAAGACACTAAAACTCTCTAATGAGCAAGCTCTTATGATCTTTATGATCACACTTTCATATAAACTTTGTTTGTTTGTCAAGAGTGACTAAGTTCCAAGAATACCCATTGCCTCAACTAAGAGTGACTATTGTCTAAAGAATAATCTATCTTAACTAGAAGCGACTAAACAGTACTAAGTCTTTAACCATGAATGGTAGCATTCTAAAGAGTACTTAGTTGGTGAGTCAGAAATGGGTCGAGTCGAGATGTAAACAATATCGACTTTTAAGTAGGAGTGGCTCATTCAAAACAATACTTGAGATTTTTATCCAAGAGTGACTAAGTGTTCAAATAACACTTGATTTTTAGCCAAGACTGGTTGTGTTCAAAATAATAATCAATTTGTAACTTATAACACTACTCTGCAAAGTGAAACATAATTATTTGATTAAAAATTAGACATAGTTTGCACTATCAGACGAATGAGTATAAAGATAAAAGAGTAATTTCTTTTTTCTTTTATTCTTCTTGATTGCATGTTATTGTACTTCATTAATAAAAGAAGGAAATATTTACAGCAATCTTTAGACAAAACAATTGATAGATCATTTGTTAACTTAAAAGTTATTGTTCTAATTGCTTGATATCATATAACCTATTACACAAATTTCAAAAAGTTTTAAATGTTTTTGTATTTTGAAAATTTTGAAATTAGTGGATTTACTTAATCCGAGTGATTAAGAAGTTATATATAAGAAGTTGTATATATCTCTTTTTGAAGATGAATCAGTATAATTTTTGCTATTATTATCTCTTTTTAATGTTTCTTTTCATTCATATTTGAATTAAATTCATATTAAGGAGGATTAAATAACATTTATTACAACTTTCTTACAAAATTCTAAATTCTATAAAATTTAATTCACTTCTTCCTTAAACTCAATTAATTTTTCCAGTAGCTACAACAACAACAAAAAATATTGTTTTAAAGATATAAGAAAAGCTCTCTAAAAAGTTTATAAAATTTGAACTTTCCTTACTAAGAAAACTTTAGTAAAAGCAAAGGTTTTACAAATATAACTAACTCTCTCCTCACATATGTGCGAATGATCTTTTTGATATATTAAAGAGAAAGAAAATTTATTTACTATTGAGGTCTAGCATTGCTCACCTTTGTTCACTGCCTCCTCATATAATTTTTTTCATCTTTCTATTTCAACTTAGTCTCTTTTCCCATTCTCTTTTGAGCCAAAAAGGAGCTCTCCTTCTTATCTTTCATTAGAACTACATTTCCTATTTTCTCTTATCTGATCTCCAAAACTTCCATTACATAAACGTAATTCAAGAGTTGTGTTTTTGTCTGTTCATTTTACACTTTTTGTCACTAATACCATGAATCTCGAGATTTCCTTAGGATATGAGTTGAAATGGATTGTCATGGAATAAAAGAGAGGTTACAATGGTTGTAGTGTCAATGGCTGACCCACTCATTACTGAAGAGCTTGACGAGCTTGACTGAGTGATTCTTTCTATGGCGACTTCCTGCACCTCTATAGTTTTTCAAAATTCTAATTTTAGACATAAGAGAAAGACCAAAATGTCCTTCGTTTTAAAAGAGAAGCATAAAGGTACAGTACATTCAGAGATGCTGCGTTGGTGACAGTAGAGACATTGATAAAGGTTTAGGATTGTGAGAGCAATGTAGAGAGATTACAGAGGTGGAAGAAGACTGTTATAGGAGTTACTAAAGAAGGAAACTGTTGTTGGGAGGAGGAAGGAGGTTGGGAGAAAGAAGGAGGTTGCAGTGTTCATCGTCGACGGTGCGTTCCAATTTTTTTTTTTCAGTTCGCGGGTTCTCCAAACCGCAATGTTAATGTCTTTTGAAAAGCGTTGCGGGTTGTAGAATCCGTAACAAATTGGGGCGCACCTTCACTGTTGCGGATTCTACAACCCGCAATATAAAAAATTTTGAAACACATTGCGGGTTGTACAACCCGCAATTCAAAAAAGTTTCAAAAATGAATTGCGGGTTGGTTGTAGAACCCGTAATGTATTTTTATAAAAAATTTTGGCTTGCAGGTTCTACAACCCACAATGTAAAAATCTTAAGAAAATACATTGCGGGTTTTACAACCCTCAATGTATTTGAAAAAAATTTTACATTGTGGGTTGTAAAACCCGCAATGTGTTTTAAAAATGTTTTTTTATTTTTTGTGGTGCCTGTGGAGAGTGGATGGAGGTTGATGGAGGATACAATGGTGAAATTTTTGTGGTGTTCAAGCTTTTCTCTAGTGCAAAGGAGAACACTGGAAAAAATTTTGAAGGTGCAGGAACCTGCGTATGGAGGTATGGAGGTGCAGGGTCGTTGGAGGCTGAAATGATCAAAGGATGAAAGGAGGAGATGATGAAGGTATGAAAAGGGTAAAATGGATTTTTAAAAATATCAAAAGGATATTTTTGTAAAATGGTTATTAGTATGGAGGTGCAGGAAGAATCACTCAGCTTGACTAAAAGGATGGAATGGGATCAAACAATGTTAGTTTGAGGGGTTTGTGTATGGTTCCTTGAATTTCTTCTTACCCATACTATAATTGGATTAAGAGAAAGAATTGAAAATCAGTGAAGAAATTGTTCCTAAAAGACTGGAGTTTCCGAAGAGATTGAATGATCCTAATCTCTAATTTCCAAACAGAGAAAAACATAAATTAAAATTAAAAAATATTGATATTCTAATATTACCATCTCTAAACTATGAATAGCCACAAATTATATTAGAAAATTAGGAATTATGGGATTAAGAATAAAAACAGTCGAAATTAGAGATTGTGAATTAATTAAAATCAAAATAAAAATTATTTCTTAAAAGATAAATATAGCCATTTTTTATTAAAAAATTGCATAAATTGGAGATAGTTCCTTTTAGAAGTGACAGAATCAAGACCAATATTTAGTGTTTAGTAAACATAAGGAAAATAAAATAGCACAATTAGTTTATATAAGAACCATTGCAAAAGGTTATCTAGAGAAACAACATCAATAATTTAAAAAAAAATCAATAATTTTAAAAGACATTACAATAAGTACTTCTTTTGAAGTTGAAAAAAAAATTGAGATAAAAATAGAGATAGGTCACATGACCCATGAAAAAGGGTAATGAAATATTTATGATTGTGTGGGTTGCCCAACTCTATTTTCAATATACTCAGATCTGCACGTTATTATGATTTATTTTCAACAATTATTTTTTATTTATTCCTCTTTCATATTTTTAGTTTGAAAATTTACTAGGCTTTTATTTACTATAACTCATAATTAATATAACTCATAATTAAAAATAAATAAATGCACGATATTCATAATTTGTTTTTATTTATTAGTTTATTCACTTAAATTTTCTACAACTTCAGCCAAGTTGAAATCTAAAATTAATTTGAATGTTTTTAAATTTCTTTAGATTTCTAAAAGTTAACTTATTTAAGCAATTATTTGAAAATCAATAATTAAAATCGCTAAAGAATAAAATTTATCTTTGCATATTAAATAATAATAATCAGTTTTTTAAGATCAACATAAAGTATTATTTTGAAATTGCAATTGTTTAAATGCATATTCATTCATTTGAAAAATATCTAAGATTTCAAATCTAAACATAAGCCCTCTTAATTGTTATTTGTTTTAGACTTGGAATAAATTTACAACATTTTTGGTAATAACAGTTAAATAACAAGATCTCCTATGCCATACTGTAATCTATTCACCATTGGTAATGGTACAACACGTGTGAAAATAACTAGTATTAAATTAACACGATGTGAAAATAACTAGTATTAAATTAGGTCTTAAATAATTATATTTTCTGAAATGCTTATGAATAATAAAAATTAAAATAATCAATGCTATAAGAAAATACTTTTTTAAATAAGACAAAAGACTAAGTTTATCCTTATCCTATAAAACTTCCATTTAATGTCAAAGAGGTGGTTTTTCCTCTCCCAAACTATACAGGCAGAATCAGAACGCATTAATGACATCCTGAGCCTCTTTCTTTCTTTCTTAAACTATGATTTTTCTTCTTATATATATAAACTTAAAATTGTTTATGAATTGAAAATATTTCAGACTACATTACAAATTTTAAAAAAACATTATAAATTAAAAAAATAATTAAAAGTGTATTTTGGACTAAACCATACAAAAATATATTCTAAATTATATAATATAAAAATATATTATAAATTATACAATTTAATATTTAAAGTATATTATAAATTAAATAATTTGGAACCGTGATTCTATTATTTAAACTATATCATTTTGAATATATTTTTAAGTATATAAATATATTTCAGATAGTAAAATCTAAAAACTTATTCTTATTATATAATTAAAAATATATTTTCAAATGTAAAATTATATTAAATTGTACAATTTTGAATATATTTTTATATATAAATACATTTTTATTATATAACTCAAAAATTATTTTTTATTTGTATAGTTTGAAAATGTATTTTTCAATATAAAAATACATTTTCTATAATCCAATTTAAAAGTATATTTTAAATTATCTAATTTAAAATCTTAAAATACATTTTAGTTCTTGAATTCAATATATATTTTTAAATTACATAATTTAAAATAAAATTATATCTTCTGTCTAGGTTATAGAATCTAACATTTTACCCACATACTATTTAAATTTTTTCATATATCCTCAAACTCCCAGGGTACCCAAAGATACAAACAAACTATGAGAGTGAGTTAGGAAGCAAGAGACTTATCCTAGATGCATGTAATCAAAGAAAACTTAGCATGAATTATGTTTAGGATTATTTTTCGTTTTGTTGGGACCCAAACTAAAGAAACATTTATATAGTGAAATCTTTTTATAGTAATAATTTAGATTATATCCTTAATCTTGGTAATTTGAAAATGTATATTTTAATTTTTATAGCTGACCTTATACACTTACCATTATTTATATTTGGTGTATCTTCTATTAGATTATCTTGATACAATGTCTGAAACCGAAAGTGGGTTAAAATCACAACTCCACAGCAATTAAAATCACAGGTCCACTTGCAGCAACTATAATAAAAAAACGTCAATAATACATAAAGCCGAATGCACACGTGTACGTACAAGGGCTATCCTAATTTCCAAATCTGGATACTTCTTACCAAAACAAGCAGCGCCAACGTTAAACAACAGTCTCACTTTTCCCCTCTGTCTCCACCGCCCATCGCAACTATACAAAACCGAACAACGCAACACAAAACAGAAGAAAACCATGTACTATATTAAATACTATAATAATAACCCATGTGTATCTATGTTTCTCTCTCTTCTCACTCTTCCTCATATTTCCATCACTTCCTAACAATACTACCATTTCTTTTCTACCGCCGATCCTACTATGGAACACATCATACCCCCTCCACATGATGAAGATTCTGTTGTTTCAGACTGCGAGAGCAGTGTTTCCGGCACTGCGACAATGCCACAAGAAGAAGCTTCTTTGGTTAGGCTTCCAGAAGGTGATGGGCTTCATGACCTTATCAAGAGAAGGTTTATTCGTGGGCTGGGCCTGCTCGGGCCCAAAACGGAGGTTCTGTCCGTTCACCGAAACGCATGTGCAGATGCCGTTTCCAAGGCACGGCTGGAGTCGTTTCATGTTCATGCGAGGGCGGTGGCGAAGCTTCGTGAAGGGAATGCCAATGTGAAATATGCTTGGTATGGAACTCGTGGTGAAGCTGATGTAAACGACATCGTTTCTCACGGGTTTGGCCACCTCCATGGTCCTCAACTACTTCTCTCCTCCGATGACAATCCTCTCCCAATGTTCGTCTTTTAAATCTTTTCATATTTTCAAGTAAATGTGTGTTTAGGTTTAGGTTGAAGTTGAAGAATTGATTGGGATTGTTAATAGATTGAATACAGTGTTTATTTAACTTATATTGCTAATTTTAATCTAATAGTTTGTTTTATAAAATTGAAAATCAATTTTTTCATCCAATTGCGCAATTTGTTATGTTGATTCTGAATTAAAAATAAAAATATGATTTTTGTTTTCGGCAGTATTAGAGAATGTGTTTTTGGGAAAGACTATGTGAGGCATGCACTACTGTGCCGTGTTATTCTGGGGAGATCTGAACTTGTTGAAGATGGCACAGAACAATGTTATCCCAGTTCCGAGAAATATGATTCTGGGGTGGATAGCTTTTCAGCTCCCAGCAGGTATATAATTTGGAGTAACCGCATGAACACTCATGTCTTGCCTGCATATGTTGTAAGCTTCAGGATTCTTTATTTCAAAGGTGAGTATCCATTTTGAATCGAAAACATTGCTGTTTGTGTGTTTTTGTTCTACCATGTTGTTTGCTAATTTTTAAGATGATGGGTGTGCTTTGGTTTGCAGAGATTGAGAAGAGTGTAGAAGAAATTATGAGACCTGCTTCGCCTTGGATGCCATTTCCAGCTCTGATTTATGTGCTTTCAAAGGTTTTGCCTTCTCCTGATATTGCTCTCATCTCCAACTTCTACAAAGATAAACAAGTAAGTACTTTTTCTTGTTTGCATTTTTGTTTGAGCATGTCCCTTGTTTGTTTTTCTCATTAATTGATTCATCCTACAGGAGAATAAGATTTCAAGACATGAACTTATACAAAGAGTGAGACATGTAGCAGGAGACAAATTGCTGTTTGCAGTCATCCAATCTTACAAAGAAAAGGTAGATTGTTCCCTTTTTAATGATTTTGATCTCTCTCGTGTCTTAGGTTTTTAGAATTTTTGTGGAGAACTGTTAACCAAGGAGTTGTGGCTTGAGGAACAATTATTAAAAACAACCAGTTTTTTCTCCCCTCTTCCATGTGCATATTCTAATTGCGAGATGTGACTGAATTAATGGGATAATCCTTTTAAAATGCACCTTGTATAAAATAATAGTACTGATAGAGATTGTAGATATAAAGTTTGAACCAGATCTAAGATGGATGTATAGTCTACAGTTAATTGTTCTTTTCCCTTGTGCATTAATTATTCTGAAAATTCCCTAAATGGAATTAGTTTCTGTGGGCAACAGAGGTCTCATTAAATTAGCATTAATTTAAGTGGTTGGAACTTGTCAAAGAAAAAGTAGGTACCAAAATAATATTACTTTACCTGGACTTCCAACCCTTTGGGAGAAGTGGCAACTGAATTTAAGAAATAAAAAATTTTAGTGGCATCGTCAGTCTAAGAATGTTATGAAAGAGTACTTTTTTCCATTGTATTATACACTAAAAAAATATTATTTTTGTTAGTGAAGTGGATTTTTGTTGAGTCAATTGTTTTCGTCACTGTGTTACTCTTATTTTCCTTTGACTTTGTATTCTATGTTTACAGTAATCTAACTGGGTAAATTTGTTCTTTCTTTCAGAAGAAACAAAGGTCAAAGAATAGCTTAGCAACTACACATGAGTTCTAGAGCTGATGACGAAACCTACATAGAGGACACCAAAACTGCTTTTAGAGCAGTGTGACATGGTTGACCCTGCTTTTTTTTTGTCTTTCTTTTGTAGTTTCTACTTTTCGACTCTAAGGTTGATGTCGCATAGACAGGCATAGGAGAAGGAATGGTTTTTTCTTAGTAGTTTCAGTCGAAATGATGTCATCCATGAATGCCTTCAGTAGGTTATGATGGCCACTGTCTTTCAAATCAAATTGTTCTTTCGAATCTTGTGGCAATTGCTTCTGCACTTCTTGGATCTGAACTACATTGAATCTGCATCCCACAATTTTTTAAAATACATCTTAAAATATACTTTTCAGATTAGAATAAAATTTTCAAACAAGATTTTCAAAATAATTTTTTTAAAATATATAATATACATTCTGAAACAAGTGTTTTTAGAACAAAATTTTTAGTAAATATTTATATTTTAGAAAAAGAAATTTCTCCAAAAACAGTAATAAAATTTAGTGAGGAAAAATGAAAAGAGCAGCTTGATCATCTCATTCAATTGGAAGAGTGTAGGTTAAAAATGGGGGTGGAGGAAGTAATTGCCTAATTTAGTTACCACATATATAATTTTGCAAAAATTTAGGATATTATTATAGTTTACTGTGGTGTTTTAACACTGATAGCTTAATTAAGAGGAGAAATTATCTTTCTGACATCCAAGCAATCACTCAATTTTTTTAAAGGCAACATTGTCATTAAAAAATCTTTTATGATTATTAAGAAAAATAATGAGTCTCAACTAATTGTATTATGTTGTTGGATTCTATAATATTATAGTTTCAGATTAAATGTTCCATGACAAGTTCCACGTCTCACATTACATTATAGGTTTCATCTTTCACTATTTCCTTTCACTATTTCCTTGTCATATCTGTGTGCTCAATGTTCTTTTTAAAAATTTTCTTTTTTTAACTGAAAAATTAAATTTTGTCAGGTCAAGGTTCCGTAAATTCCATTGCAGACCATGGTTTCCTTTTTATGCTCTCGTGTATCCTTATCTAGCAAAGATGGTTTTCTTCCCTCTGTTTTAGCCCACAAGAAAAAAAAAAGGATAAATAGATGAAAAACAATAAATATTTAACTATATAATTAATTATTGTTAGTTAATCATCAATTAATTAAAGTAGTTCATATTAACCAATCAATAACATATGGTGATATGTTTTGGATTGGTTCCATTTATATCCAATTGTTTTGTTGGATAGGATTTAGGGATGAAATGTTATAAAATTGACAAAACTATGTATCAAATCCATGCTTGCTTCCATATGAATCATTCAAGAACAAAAAAACAGACATTAATTTTATATTAAAGATTTTCAAGCTTGTTTTCACTTTTAAGTTGATAAACTGGTTGATTATGTTAAGAATTTTTTTTTTCCTTATATCCAAAATATACATATATCTTGGTGCCATTAATTCCTGCACCCAAATACTTTTAAACTTGCACCTCCATAATTAGGATGAAATAACAAAATTGTCTCGTCTACTCTTCTTCCACTGTACCATCTACTGTTGTTGTCATCGTTTCTATGATCATGGCTATCACAATAACTCTACACTTCAGGCAAAAAAAAGGAAGAGTCAAAAAAAATCTCCTTTTTGAAAAACTCTCTTGGACACACATTTAATGTGGTTTAGAAAGATTTTCTAGAGAACTCTTCTTGCAATCCAACATTGGTTTCCTACACCCATCAAATATGTGAAAGGACTTTCATGCCCTTGTTAGTGAAGATAAAATAAGATTAGAGTTTATTTGATAAGCACCGGTTTTCATTATAGGAGGTGTTGCGGAGGAGGCGTCGTTGATGGAAGAGTGGCGGAGGAGCAAATTTTTTTTTCAGATTTCACCGTAGTTTCAGAAAACATCATCCAGAACATATTGTCGAAAAAGGTTTTTCGAAATAAAAAATGATTTACAGAAAGAGCTTTCCAGAATATGTTTCTTGAAAATAAATTTCAAAATGAAAAAATCATTTTCGAAAATCATTTTTCGAAAACATGTTTCAAAAAACCTTTTCCTAAAATCATTTTTTTTATTCTGGAAATGTTTTTCGTAACAAAAAAAAACTTGATTTCTGAAAAACACTTCCCCCACATCTGCACCCACTCATACATTCAAAAATCCTTGCTGAAGAAGTATGCACCGCACCATCATGGACCGCGCCCCCACAGAACTCATAATCCTCCCTTTCAATAATTCAAGAGTAAGACCGGCATTTTCCAAAAAAACATGGTGGGATGTACGAAGTTAATGTGGGGTGCAAGAAGCAATTGCTTTAAATGGCTTGTTCAAAAAATTTTGAAATGTATTTTACGCCTTACAATCGACTGCTTCTTCCTGCACCTCCATATCATCTTCCTACACCTTCATAGTTTAGGCAAATTTACCATTTAACCTTTTTTAAAACATTTCATATTCCACAATACTCTCCACCACCCTTCACATTCTTTCTTCTTCAACTTTGCCTGCACCCCGTTCCCATGCCACTACACCCCATTTGACGGCAGCTGCACCTCCCCCTCCACCTCCACCTCCACTCTCAGTGCTTGTATCCCAGTTTGTCGATGTAGATCTATATTGAGTGCACCTTAGTTGCTTGGTTGTTGGCTTGGTTCTCTATCATTGTTCTCCATTCACGGTTCGTGAAAACCGTAACCCACAAACTTCAACTTTTATCATTTTGGCACCCATTCAAGCAATTGAAAGGAAGGTAAGCATCATTGTAAGTTTAATTTTAGATTGTAGAGGTAGTTGTGGTGGATTGGTGGCGGAGGACGGTGGTGGTCCAATTTTTTTTCACTGTCAAACTGTTCTACGGTTTGTAGAAACCGTAGGTAATTCAAATTTTTCTTCTGCGCAAACCGTAAAACAGTAGAAATTTTTTTTCTATTCTGTGGTTATACAAGCCACAGAAGAAAAAAAAAATGTACTGTTCTACGGTTTGTACAAACCGCAGAACAAAAAAAAATGTTCTACAGTTTGTGGAAACCGTAGAAGCATTTGCATTTTTTTCACTTCTTACGGCTTCTACAAACCGTAGACAAAAAAAGTTCTACGGTTTGTAGAAGCCGTAAGCAGTAAAAAAAATGCAAATGCTTCTACGGTTTTTACAAACCGTAATGTCTATTATTTTTACGGTTTCTACAAACTGTAGAGTTCTCTTATACACCTATGCACTTACAGTTTGTACAAACCGTAAGCTCTTACGAATGTTAAAATAACTACAGTTTGTGTAATCCGTAAGAGGCATAAATCTTGTTTTTAAACTTACAGCTTACAGAATTCGTAAATATTAAACTTCTACGGTTTCTACAATCCGTGGAAATCAGAAAAAATGAATAACAGATACCTCGACGAAGACGACGGTGGTTGTTTTTCAGCCACCCACAACCACCGACGGCCACCCAAAGTGCCTTCAACCCCCACACTCCAACACTGTAGGAACCTCTGCGACACCTTCCACCGCTGTTCAGAAAATGCACCACACCCCTTTCATGGAAAACCTTCTTTTATAACAACAGGGATAATTTTGTAATTTACCCATGTCTATTATTGGAATTTTGAAAATTATGGAGGTGCAGGAAGATGATATGGAGGTGCAGGAAGAAGCAGTCCTTACAATCTTGTTCTAGAAATCCTATCCTATTCTAAAAAAGGTGTTGGAGAACATATTTTATGAATTTTAGAAAATGTATTTTATAAAAATTTTCAATTAATTCAAAAGTCATTTTAAAGAAAGGTAAAATAATTATTTTAAAAATTTGGAGGTGCAAATTAAGGGTGCAGGAAGAAATTGCCATATGTTGGTGAGATTATCCGATGAAGAAGCCCGAATTTAATTGTGTGGTCAGTTATCCAATCCAACTTCTTATACCCACGTAATTCTTCATGCACTCCGTGGTGGGTAAAAAAAAAATCAAAAGATCCTTTTTTTCTTTTTATAAATACAATATTTAGTCCTTTTCTTTCTACATTTTTTTTATAATAGGTATCTCTTTATACACTAGGTTGATGCCTCCGCCTATATGACCCATTTTCGACCACTATGGTTTCTTTTCCTCCAATTAGTATTACTACCATCATGTTCCATCATTGTGTAAGAGGTAAGTTTTCTTTTCGTATTGTGATTTGGTGCAACTTATACTTTTGAATTAGCATGAGATGTTCTGGATTGAGTAATTGGTATAAGATTCAAATTTGTCAATCCAAAAATACATTATGATCAATCAATTCACAGATTTGATTGAAAGTTTCAAATCGAATAATTTGGAAAACCTTTACCGTTTTCATAATTTGAAAATGTATTCCAAATTAAGCTTTCTCAAAGTGTATGTAGTACTTATATTTTAATAATCTGGATAGAGATTTTCAAATTTGATTTTTAGATTGAGCTTTCTAAAATGTTATTCCATGTTTTAGATTTTCAAAATAAATTTCTAGATTCAATTATTATATATTGTTTTCCTAATTTGTTTGTTTTTTTATTTGTGTACATAAACATGACAATGACAATGGATGCTAATTCTCAACTCAATGTATGTGAGAGAACAACTACCTCGGTATCAATATGAAAGTAAGAGTGGGGATGACTTAATAATGTTATTTATGAATAATGTTATTTATGAACATAATGAAAAAGTGTGTGAAGAGGATACATATACTTAAGGGATACATATTAATAGATAATTAATTATTGTTAGTTAATCATCAATTAATTAAAGTAGTTCATATTAACCGATCAATAACATATGGTGATATGTTTTGGATTGGTTCCATTTATATCCCTTGATGGTTTTGTTGGATAGGATTTAGGGATGAAATGCTATAAATTGACGAAAACTGTGTATCAAATCCATGCTTGCTTCGATATGAATCATTCAAGAACAAAAAACAGACATTCATTTTATATTAAAGATTTTCAAGGCTTGTTTTCAATTTTAAGTTGATAAACTGATTGATTATATTAAGGATTTTTTTCCTTCTATTTTATATAACAAATTAGTTTTTTTTTTTTATATATATATATATATCTTTTATACTAACCAAATTGTCTCCTCTCCTCTTCTCTCACTGTACCCTTTATTGTTGCTGTGATACTCCCGTCACTATTACAATAGCACTAGAAGGAGGAAGAGCAATAAAAATCTCGTTTTGAAAAACTTTTTTAATACATTTAATATATTTTGAAAAACTTATTATGAAAATTTTCAAAAATTTTGTTCTGAAAAATTGTTTTTGAAATATATTTTATGCGTTACAGAAATTTTATTTTAAAAGTCTTGTTTTAAAATCTTATCATATCCTATAAAACGTGTTATATAATGCATTTTATGAATTCAGAAAATGTATTTAAAAAAAAAGTAGAAGAAGTAATCCAAAAATCATTTTAAAGAAGAATAAAATAATTATTTTAAAAATTTTGGAATTACAGGTTCAAATTGAGGGGTAAAATTTGGACTGCTTCTTCCTGCACCTCCATAATTTCTAAAATTCCAACAATAAACACAAGTAAATTACTTAATTATCCTTACTGTTATAAAATAGGGTTTTCAAAAGAGGTGCAATGTAGTTCTGAACAGCAGTGGAAGGTATCGCAGTGGTAGGAGATGCTAACGGTGTTGGAGTGGCGGGTTGAAGGAGCTTTAGGTGGCCATCAGTTGGAGTGGATGGCTGAAAAACAAGCAGTGTTATCGTTGTTGAGGTATTGTTATTCATTTTTGTGTTTTTTACAAATTGTAGAAACCGTAAGAATTGTATACTTACAGTTTTTGTAAGGCGTAAGTTTAAATTCAAGATTTATAATTCTTATGGATTATATAAACTATAGTTAAGTTAACATTCATAAGAGCTTACGGTTTATACAACCAGTAAGTGAATAGGTGTATAAGAGAACTCTACGGATTATACAAATTGTAAGTTGTGATGGTTTACGATCCCTAGAAACCGTAGAACAAACCAAACAATTTGGTTTTTACAAACCATAAGCAATTGAATTTTTTCAACTGCTTACAGCTTGTACAAATCATAGAGCAATTTTTTGTTTGCGGATGACTTGCAGTTTGTACAAACCGCAAGACAGACAAAATGTTCTACTGTTTTGCGATTTGTACAAACCGTAAGTCACTCAAAATTTTAAATGACTTATGATTTGTATAAACCGCAAAATAGTTTAACACTAAAAAAACACGTTACCACTGGCGTCCTCCGCCACTAATCCACCACAACTACCTCTATAATGCAAAATTAAACTCACAATGATACTTACCTTACTTTCAATTGCTTGAATGGGTGTCACATGGTGTAAGTGGAGGTTAGGAATGTTGCGGAACGTGTGTTCCGTTAAGTGTTCCGTTAATGAAGTGCAGAATGTAAATAGAGAAACAATGCCAGTAATCAAGTGCAAGTACAGTGAAAGTTAAGCAGGAGTTACAGTGGAGGAGGAGTATGAGCTCTGTAGTGGAAATGTAGCTGCCGTTGGTAGAGTTTGAATGGATTGCAGTGACAAAGTGGAGGAAGAAAGGGTGTTAAGGGTTAAATGAAGGTGAAGGATATTATGGAATATAAAATATTATAAAAAGGGTTAAATGGTAAATTTGGGTGGACTATGGAGGTGCAGGAAGATATGGAGGTGTAGGAAGCAATCGAAAATTTGGCATATGTTGGTGGGATTATCCGATGAAGAAGCCCGAATTAAATTGTGTGATTGGTTATCCAATTACGACCCCTACTTCTTATACCCACGTAAATTCTTCATGCACTCCATGGTGAAAAAAAAAAAAAAACTCTTTTTTTTTTTTTTTTTATAAATACAATATTAAACTCTGCCTTTTCTACATTTTTTCCATATCATAGGTATCTCTTTATACACTAGGTTGATGCCTCCTCCTATATGACCCATTTTCGACAACTATTGTTTATTTTCCTCCAAATAGTATTACTACTATCATGTTCCATCATTGTGTAAGAGGTAAGTTTCCTTTCCGTATTGTGATTTCGTACAACTTATACTTTTGAATTAGCATGAGATGTTCTGGATTGAGTAATTGGTATAAGATTCAATTTTGTCAATCCAATTCACAAATTAAATTGAAAGTTTCAAATGGAATAATTTGGAAAGCCTTTACCATTTTCATAATTTGAATATGTATTATAGATTAAGCTTTCTCAAAGTGTATGTAGTACTTATGTTATGTAGTACTTATGTTTTAATAATCTGGATAGTTTTCGAAATGGATTTTTAGATTGAGCCTTCTAAAATGTCATTCCATGTTTGAGATTTTTAAAATGCATTTCTAGATTCAATTATTGCATATTTCTTTCCTAATGTGTTTGTTTTTTTATTTGTGTATTTAGAAATGACAAGGAAAATGGATAGTCATTCTCAACCCAATGTATGAGAGTGAGAGACCTAATAATGTTATTAATGAAGATAATAATGCAATTCCATGGTCTGGTGACGTGTAATGTTGAAGTGGAAATACTTCATTAAATAACGTGCATGTTTACGTTTTTGGAGACGATGAACAATGTATGAAAAATATGTTTAATATAATTGTAAAAGTGAAGTTTAGACTATAACCAAGCTTCTTTTATAAACAGAGAAAAGTGAATGAGTCGTTTAAAAAAAAAAAGCTCAAAATTAATAACCCAAAATAATAGTTTGGCATTGTGTCAGAAATGATTGTGTTAGAGATGAAGATATCATAGTTCGGCATTGTGCCGATGTCTCTATCATCTTTCTCTAAAACCGGAAGATGAGAACTCATCATTCCGAGCTTACGAATAACAGAATCAAACGTCAATGGATCCAGAGCTTTAGTGAAAACATCTGCCAGTTATTCAGTACTTTTGATTGAAAGAAGATAAAAGATAATGTAGAAGTGTGGGAAGAGGATGCATATGTTTAGGGGATATATGTTAATAGATAATTTTGGAAAATGTTGAAAGAATTTATGTATTAATAATGTTAAAAAAGAAAAAAATTTAATTTAAGAGGAGATGAATTGAATTATTACTAATTTGTGTATTATTAATTTTACGCTTAAGTAATATCAAATATTTATATGACCGCATGCATTATCTTTTCTGAAAAATAAAATAAAATATACATGTAAATCATTATTGTTTGAGTATATGAATGATCATACGCATCATCTTATTCTTAGTGCCTTACTCCAGTAAAAATTAAGAAATAGAATCTTGTAAATAAAATTCACGCAACAATGATGTATAGTTTACACCGTATTGTACAATGTGTAAGAATACTAAGCATAATCGCTCGCACTATTTTAATCTAACATTTGAAGACTCACAAAGCTTGATACTGAAGATGCAGAGGTTCACGAGATTTACCCAAAGATGCAAAAGACTGAGCTTCACACAGGATGTAAAAGATTAAGCTTCACACGAGGATGCACATAAACGAGATTTGAATTCAAATTTAATTCATAAAATTTTTAATTAAATAATATTTTGAATTTATTATTATGAATTTAAGTTTATGTTTAAATAAAATTAAAAAGTTAATTATTATTTTAAAATTTTATTTTTAATTTGATATTAACTATTCAATATTATACTGAAACTAATAAATTAGTAAATTTATTGATATTAATTTAAAATATTTATAAATTAATAATTAAAAATTAATTTTATACAGTTTAGTTACTAAAAAATCAGTATGTGACTCTAGATAATAGTGTGTGACTCTAGATAATAGTGACTAAAAATTTAAATATCTAATAATATAATAATTAGAAACTAAAAAATTAATTTTTAATTTTTTAAATTTTATTGACTAAAAATTATTCTCCAAAATAGATTAAAAGTAACCTAAAATAATGTTTCTAATTATATCTTAACAAGAGACTAAAAATTATCTTTAAATAAATAATTATTTTTTTATCATTAACTAGGAAAAATATAATATTTAATTACATTATAATTTTTTATTAATATTAGAAATTATTTTAAGTGTCAATAATTTTTTGGATTATAAAATAGTGTCGAAATTAATTTATATAATAACTAATTATTTTTTGTTTCAAATTTAATTATTATTTAATGATTTTCTTGTAGTGCTATTTACACTATTTTTTTTAGAAAAAGTTTAACGGTATACTAGACAATCCATGCCTGTGATAAATTAAATTTCTTTTAATTTAATTGTAGAAATTATGTATATCAATTAATTGTCAATAATGATGGTTCACAATCTATGTGCATGAAGATATTTCTCAATTAAAAACTTGACGCACAACTTACTCTATTAAACAACCTTCAAAGGAAAAAAACTAAAGGAAAAAAATCTCAACATCGACCTATAAAAGTAGAATCTCATGCACTTTGATATTTCCATCAAACCACCCTCCAATCTGAAGAAGGTAATCATTTTTGAGAAAATACCATGAATTTACCTCTCTTTATGTTGAAAGCCCAAACCATTGGGCCCATCAAAGTATAAAAATTGCAAGTCAATCTCTATAGTCACAATAATACAATTTTATGCAATGTTTTATCCAATAATTTCTTTTTAATTTTCAAAATTTCAGTGCCATTGTTAACAATTTTGTTTTGATCGGTTGTATCACACTTGAAAACTGTTAATTTTCTTCTAATTCAAAAATATAGGAACCCTTGACCCGAATTCATCTCTTTCTCGACACTTAGTAATTTTTTTGTGTTATCAGTTCGATTTGGATCTCTTGGGCATAAACTTTGAAATCTCAAATATTTGATTACTGCAATGCGATCCAACTTCGATCTATATTCATAACCTCTATAGGAAAAACAATTGCAAAGTGGTCAAGCTCAAAATGATGAAAAGGGATGAAATCGATCACACAAAATACTAATTATTTTGAATGATAGGAAGCTAGTAAAACAGATCACGCTATATGTTGTTTGGCATTAATTATCGGTGCCCTTTACTTACTGACAAAGTTTAATCTATGCCATGCCATCATGTAATAAACTATAGCAATAAAAATGCAATGAATGATCAAGAATGAGTTAAGAGTTTTTATTATTCTTTACATCAAGGATCTATTTTATGCAAGTTGTTACCAAACCTTCGGATTGATTAATCATAACACTTACCAATTCAATTCAGATAAACAAAGCATATATTTTGCCACGTGCTTTTCTCAGCCATATTTATTAATCCCTACAATCATAATTCATTCTGTACCATGTTCTCCATCGTTTTAAAATTGATCTTTTTCATCTATTTGGATACACCTCCACATTTTCCTCTTACACCCCTATTTCAAAAAATACCATTTTGCCCTTTTTATTTTACAGCTCATTCAACCTCCAAAACCTCCATTTATGATCTGTAAATTCTTGCTTTAGATATGAGACTTAACAAAGAGTATGGTTGGAGATAAACATGTTTTTAAAGATTGAAGTTATAGCTATTTTCTTTTTTCATTCTTTTTCCCAAAGGGATTCAAGAAACAATAAAAATTGATGTTGGTTTCTAGAGTTATAACCATCCGAACCTGGATGCAATTATTATATGGACCAGATGAATTTAACATAACTTTATAGTTGTTGTAGATAAATTAGAATATGCATATTAGATATGTTTAGTATCTCGTTTAAAAATCAGAAATATTTTATAGTTATGACAAAAGCAAGATGTTGAATATATACATTAAGAAATACTCAGAGTAGGAGATAATTCATGCTGTGGAAAAAAGTGATTTTTCTATCCAGAATCATGGTTAGAAGATTGCTGGAATGCTTACACGGTTGATATCACCCTGACAGTACAAATGACATCACATAGAAAATGATGGAAATTGTCAACCAATGAGGTCATGCCACGTCATCAAGTGACAAAACCTAGCCATGTGGGTGGTGAACATCACACAGCACTGGTTTGTGCCATCCACGGCGACCTCTCATAATAACCCTATTCGAATGATCTTTTGATTCTGGGCTAAGTAGCCACTTTTGTTGTTTTGTCTTTCACACGTTAATTAGAAGCTTAAACAAGATAATTATGATGCTTTTGAATGATTCCTATGAAACTACATGTGAACAAAGCGGTTGTGTTCGTCAACTTCGCCCTCCTTCTTCACATGACGAAACACCAACATTTGCTTGCTGTTGATTGCGCACAAAATCGAATATATTATTACTTTTAAATCTCTTCCAGAAACATATGTTAATTTTTTTTTTCTGTTCGGAGATCTCACTGCGGTCTCTATTAGTTGACCTTGGGTTTTGCTTGTGGAACAAGCTAGCAAGCTAATTGCATATAATTTATAAATGCCAAACCTAGTGTTTTCACATTTAAAAATAAAGGTCTCCAAATTTTTAATGGTATCGCATTCGAAAAAAAAAAAAAGTGTGTGATCGTTTTCAGGTTTTGTAATGAGCTTTTAAAACTCAAGCTTCAGCTTGCAAGAAACAGAATGAGCACTGCACAGTGATGTCTATTTCATATTAAAATTTATTTTGAGAACCAACCTCACTTCACTAGTTAGGGTACTAGACAAAGTAGTCTTTTTCGCATTAGATGCTTCCTTTCTTTCCACCCGCCAAAAGGATGCATATACGGTTATGTATTGAAATGTCAATTGATATAATATATTTCATAATTTTTAGTTTTTATTATAAAATATAATAAATTGTGATGGAGAAAATGTTTAATCGGAAAAAACTGATTGTTGAAGAGGAAAGGCTGTGACGGTGAGCATAGAAGTTGTCTTTTTCCCTGAAAGGGGAGAAAATTGATTGTGAATGTGATGGTGGTTTAGGTTGCAATTTGTCTGAAGAGGGTAGGATTGGTGGTGTTTTACCTTCCACACACGTTGTTCTTTATCATCAGCTCATCATGTGCCACCAAAACAGTGACTCCAAACAAACCTCTTCATCACACGTCTAGGTACCCTCCCTCTGCTGCTCAGAATCCGTGACGACAATGCCTTTTGCTTTGCACCTTCAAGAAACAATTGCTGTATTAGTTACGTTACATACCCTCTCACCGTCCTTCTACCCATAGCCAGCCATTAACCTCTTCTCATAAACTAATACATAAATCCCAATCATGTGTGGGTCCATATCCTTCCTCAATCCTTAATCAATCATCATCAACCACCTCCCTCCAAATCATTACTTCATCCCACCGCCGTTCCCACTTTTTCCTTTTCCATCCCAAACCCTTCCCTTCAATTTTCACGCTTCCACTTTTTTACCCAAATACCTCTTCACTGCACCTTACCCACATGCCTACACGTGTCACACCACGCGTCACCATCGGAACACGTGATACGTGTCAATGAAACAACAACCTCCCAAAAATATATGAAAGAAGTTTAGTGATAGAAGTAGCCGATTTATTGGGCTCACACGTACCAAACTTTACCTTTCCCTCTCCTTTAAGCTCCTTTAAGCGGGTATTTATATTAACATTTATTAAAAAGTAAAATACACAAATAATTCTAGAGTAGAAGAAAATTGTAGATGATACAATAATTGAAAAATCAATGAATACAAAAAGAAAAAGGCTATATATTTAGAAAAAGAAAAAGAAAAGAAAAATCTTGTCTGCAGCAGCACCACAATCGCGTCCTATATATCCCACACCCGAACCACCCAACACGCTTTCCTTCATTTCACCAATATCAAACCCTTTTTCCTCTTTCTCGCTGTATATCGCTTTGTCTTTTTCTTTTTCTCAATTGGTGCGAAAGAAAAGTGAACGGAATCGCATTTCTAAAGTGGAAAGAGAGAAACGATGCAGCATCAGCAGCGGCAGCAGCAGGAGGTGGAAGAAGCTTCTTCTCATCATGAAAAGCCGTCCCCGTCTCCCAGTTTCAGCAGCTACTCCTCGGAGACACTCGCGGAGATCGCCGCCAGGGTAATCGAGGAGCTCCGCCGCGACCCTCATTCCGACGAAGACGCGCTCTTTCCGGCGTGGGAAAACGACGACGACAACGACTTCACCGTGCAAAACGACGAGTCCGGGGTCCGAAACGACGACGACGAGGACAACAGTTTCGAGTTCGAGTTCGCGTTCGTTTCCCAAGACTTGGCTTCTCCGGTTTCAGCGGACGACATTTTCTACAACGGCCAGATCAAGCCCATGTACCCAATCTTCGGCGTTCCCTCACACGACGACGTTTTGAGTGTTCCGAATACTACTAGTGGTACCGCTGCAACTCCAGAGGGGACAGTGAGACGGCGTCGTCTCCCTCTAAGGAAGCTAATGTTCGAGGAGGGTGAAACGGCGTCGTGCTCGTCGTCAACGGACGAGAGCGTTGACCTGGAGGGGGTGGCGGAAGGCGCGTACTGTGTGTGGACTCCGAACTCCGTTGGAAGGGAACGGAAAAAGAGCAACTCGACGGGGTCCGCATCGAAACGGTGGAGGCTTCGGGATTTGCTTCTGAGAAGCCACAGTGAGGGAAAAGATAAACAACAACAAAAACAACAGCAAGTGGTGTTTCAGATTCCGACGAACAAAGTGAAACCTCAGAACGGAACCGTTGGAACGGAGTATCATGCGGAACAGAACAAGAGAAAGTCTTTCTTGCCTTACAGACCAGAATTGGTTGGACTTTTCACCAATGTCAATGGGCTTGGTCGGAATTTGCGTCCCTTTTGATCTTTCAACGCTAATTAAACAATATGATTAGTTCTTAATTATTATTCCATTTAATATTTTTACCAGGTCATTTTATTCCCTGTTTTATTAGTACTTGATCTTCATCTCTTTGGTTTGTTTGCATGTTTTCGGGGGTGGGTATATTTGTAATTAAAGCGGATGAGATTGTTGTAGTATTTGTTCTTTTTATGAAATTCTGTATAAATTATAAGGTTTTTCCCCACGGTTTTGCTTTCTTCAAGTAGTAATGAGTTTTCAAGTTTGTGGTGGGGCTACCTGGTTTGTGTATATATATGAAATGGTGCGATAGTGGGATTTAGACTCCTAATTAGTAGATGGGTTTTCTCTAAGTCTACAATGTATATAAATAAATATAAAGGGTGAATTGCTTTACAAGTATAATCAAATTATATTCCATGGTCTTTCCTTTTTGTGTTGTTTTGTCCCGGTTTCATTTATTTAACTGCAGAAAATAACTGGTCTTCTTAGTGGAAAGAGTGTGTAGTATTATCATGCTACGCCTCAAAATATCATTTTGTGGGAAGGAAGATTTAGAGTGACTGAGTTTAGGGTTTGGTCGGTTACTTTAAATATCATTCACAAATTATTTGTCATTTGTTATCACAGAACAAACCCAAAAACAGTTACAAAATATTGGAATAAAATTATAAAAATTTGTAACTCTTATAAAGAGATAAGACAATTTTTTATTATATAAATAATAAAGTCAAAGTTGTCTTTCTGAATTTTATATTTTATATATAACAAAATAAAAAGTTGGAGTTATATTTTTTGAAGACTTATGATATACTCTGGATTATCTTTCTAAGGTTACCCTAAACTCTAAACTTAACTTCACTTGTAGTATTATGCATTCATGCTTAATTTATGTGGAATCGTGCTTAACAAATTGTAACTCATTGACAATTTTGTATTTTGTAAATAATAAAACAATTTTGTACTTTGCATAATAAAACAATTTTGTACTTTCATATTTTATGTTTTCTTCTCTTAAACATTTTGAATTTACTCTTTTAAATGGGGATTAAGAGTGTAGAAAATCTACCCTATCTAACTTAATGTTTTATGCTTCTTCTTCCATGCTCAACTTGGGTGAAATGTTTTAATTCTCATGCATATAATAAGGATAAGGACTTTTTGTTCTCTTTTCATGCATAACTAACTTCTTTTGAATTTGGAAGACAATTCAGCTTTCGATGATGTTTAATCTAGTAAACAAAAATGAATGATATATAATATCATGCATTTGATACACTTCACTAAAAATGATATCGAAGGCACCTTTAAGTTGCTTTTTAGCATAATAATAACATTACAGGCAGGAATTATGGTGAAGGTTGTAATGAATGTTTTTAAAAAATAAGATAACGTGTTACATAATTTTTTATAACCATTGTCATGCTTGTCTAAGGAATTATACCATCAATAATAGGTTTTATGGAGTATCATTTACTCTATTTTTCTTAAAAAAAATCATTTACACACAAACTTTATCGATGACTTAACACATCACATATACTAAATATTATGAGACATTGTTGTGCTATTAATTACTCAGTAAATAATATAACATTTAGCATACTTCTTTTCTTTAACGACTTCAAAAGACCATAGAACCAAAGGACGGGATCACAAAAGCTAACATTATGTTTTCCACAAGTCGCCCACTACAACTAGTAAAACCTAAAAAGCAACCATTCATAGACTTTACTAAAGGATAACAAAACTTGTTTTCATCACTCTTTGGTGTTGTTAACTTCATTTCAATTTCCACTCTGTATTTTCTATAGCCCTCAATTTGCATTTTGCATTGGTTGCCGGTATTAATATTGGATGCCCTTTCATCTTGGTATCCGCTATGTCCAATTTAGTTGAGTCCTCCTCAAGTTAGGTCCAACAATATTTTATTTTAAAATAATAAAATATTAAGACAGTCCAATAGGTTTTAAGTGAATAATCTAAAGTGACTCTGCAAAGTTTTACACTCCACATAAGAAAAAAAAGCAGAAACAAATTATGTCATCTTTGTCTTAGAGTTTCTGTTTACTTTGAGCAATTGTTTGAGTACTCATTTGTGCTCTGTTTTTTTGTGAAATTTCATCCTCTTCTCCTTTCACCACCAACATCAATATGGTATTTTTAGAATTTTATTTATCTCACTGTTTGAATACGCTTTATTTGTCTGTTGAGCTTTTTTCACTATTTATTTGTGAGTAGAATTAAGATTACTTTTCAAAAGTGATTCTCTATACTCTGTACTATTTGATATTATAGTGGAGATTTTTTCTAGATTAGGTCCCGTGGTTTTTGTCCTTCTCATTTGGGGTTTCCACGTTAAAAGTTTGGTATGCTCTTCTTTCTTGCACATTATTTATTTTTAGACTCTCTGAATTTTTGGATTGTCATAGATTAAGCTTCTCTTGGATCTTTCAAGTGGGAAAGGTTTTATTTCTCAAGCATATTTTTGAGTAATTATTCTGTTGAGTAACTGTGCATAATTGTGCCTTTCCTATCGAGTGGTATCAGAGTCGATGGTTTGCGGCTTGGACGAGTACAATTTGACCCCTGTATCGAAAGACTTCCTGACGGAGGTTTTAGGCAAGCGTGTCCCGTATAAGTGTGTGAACAGTTGTACAAGTGGGGAGTTTGTGAGGTACTCGTGTTTGAGGGGGAGTGTACCAATGTGGAAGGGACTCTCACTTGAGGGAGGTACTCGTGTTTGAAGGGGAGTGTACCAATGTGGAAGGGACTCTCACTTGAGGGGGAGATTTGTTAGGTATCCAAGTGTGAGTCTAAGTCCCACATTGAGTAAAAATGAGAAAGTTGAGCAACATATAAGAAAGAAGACCCACAAACTCAATGTCTTAAGGTTTTGGGTTAAAGGTAGTGTCATTCCCTTATATAGGTTGACTCTTGTCTCATTCTTGTTTGTCTCCCCAAAGTTTTCCCCTTCAGATCCTCTTAGTCATTTAGTATTGAGCATATGATAAAAATAGATTGATGCAGGTATACAAATATATTAGACTACAAATCACACAATATAACTACTTGTCATCTCTAGTTGTATAATGTGTTGTATAATGTGTTTTTCTCAGTTTTTATTAATAATTCATTTACCATTATTTTTTCTCATTTAAACAACTCTTTTCTTTATGGTATCAATCAAAATCCTATCGTTAAATCATTTATATGAGCTTAATTTATCACAAAATTAAAATATTAATCTCTCTTTACTTGTAATTGTGTAACTAAAAAATATTAAAAAATAATAAATTGAGAGCATATATATATATATATATATTTTCAACAAAATATATTTGTCCCAATGAAATACAATTATTTTAATTAGAAGAATTGTGAATAAAATACATATGAAGAGGACAATATTTGAAATAAAGAAGGATGAAGCGTATGCCACTGGTTTTGTGCCTTTATTTGAAAACTACAAATATATATGTGAAGGCATAAGTTAACAATATTTGTAATCTTTGCATTGTGGGGTGTTTAACGCGCTTTAAACTTGGATTTGAAGAATATGCTCCAATTAAGAGTAATAGTCGAAGATGCCAAGAATAGTAAGAGAAGGAGGTTGGTGGATCCGTGTACGTTATAATTTTCTCGCCAAGTTTAAAACATGCAAATAACGTATTATTTTATTATTTGATTAAGGCTTAATCTAAACTAAGACCAAATGTGTACATTATTCTTCCGTGCAAAACAAGCATAATCATGCGTTTAGATAATTTAGAATCAATTAGTAGGATTTTAAATATATATTAACGTGTTTTCATCATAAAACATTGATTTTAAATAAAAGGTGTATATGTATATGACGAAAAGAAAAATTAATAGATTAATTAAAGAAAAAGACACACATTCATGTATAATTTCTAGGACTAGCAATAATAACTTTGAGCTTATGTCTCAACGAAAGCAATGGTCTCAAAAATAAAAAAGGAAATCCGAATGAAATGCTATTAGTAACGGTTTTACAATGACATAGATAGTACTTGCATTCAATCCAAAAATTAAAAGTTTTTAAAATATATGTTATGTAAGGGCAAATTTATTAGATAAATAAATAAGAATTAAATAGATATACTTTATCATAAACTTTATACTATCAACTTATTTAAAAAACTATATTTATATCATTTTAAAATAGTTATTATCAAATTCTACAAATCTATTATATACCCTGGTTATTTATAATTAGATGAAACTCATTCAAAAGAAAACAAGCATTACATAATATGTGTACTTTTTCTTGTAAATAAAAAATATCAACGAAAAAGAAATTAAGAAAACATTATTAAAATTATCCAAACGACCCTTGATTATATAGGAAAACGTTACTCGATCATTTAAATTTTAAAATAAACCTCCAAACCCGTTGATGGAAATATTATTAGTAATCAGAACGACAGCTTTAAAAATCTTGATGTATAAAATCTATAAAATGGATCTTCTTATTAAGTAATAAATACATCAATTCCTAAAAGTGATGGGTAAGAAAATTTAATAATAAAAGCTAATTTTAAAAATTCTTAAGGACTAGTTTGTTTGCTGTTAAATTATAAGTAGAAAATGCTAGGATTTTCTCTTTTTAATTATCTAGGGAATGAAGGGTCCACACAAATCAATTTGATAAAATGCTTTATGTGAAACACTTTTATGAAAAGAATATGCTGTCAGATTTTGCAGAAAAATGATTTTCGGAAGATCATCAACCAATCATTACTAATTAATTGTAACAAGGTAATACATTAACTTTTAAAAACTATCACAATTAAAAATAAAACAGTATGCTGAACAAAATCATTTTAATGGTCTATTTCGTATTGGGGTATGTTTCAATTAGTTTTAGGTTCTTTATTTTTCTCAAGTCATGTGGTCATTGAGAATAAAAATAAAATAAAATCACAGAACTAAAAAAATAATAATGTTTTCATTACTTTCTCAGTGCTTTTTATGACCATTGAACTGATGATTTATACTTTAGTCACGTCACCATGGTAAACTGTATGCTGCTACAAGTGACAATCTCACAAATTTTCAGTTATTGAAAAAATGTGGAATATAAATTCAACAAAAGAATTATAAGAAATACATAATATGTTTTGTAGGGTGTTTTTTGTTAGGTTTTTTTATTAACTTTTTTTTTATATTTTTATAATTATCTCTGCGTTCATTTGTTATATTGTTTTTAATTTATAAGAAATTCATAATTTTGAGTCTTTTCTTCTTCTTTTTCAAAATTTTATCATGGTATACTTTTATAATAAATTTCTATCCTTAGTGTTTCAACGACTTTTCCTAATTTATACATTTCTTGTTTTTCTTTTTAATCAATTATGACTACAAATAATCATAATAAAATACAACCTTGAATTTTATAAGTCACTATTTTTTTCAAGAAAATTCAATCCTCATTCTTAATTTTCCATAATTATTAAGAATAAATAACATTTTTGTCTATAGCAGTTTTGGAAAAGACGCGATTGAATGGTAATACATTATTTTTGGTAAAGAAAAATTTTCACAGAAAAATTACTAAAAGATTTTAAGTTTTTCTTTTTATCTAATTACTCTCCTTCATTATTGTATAAAGAATGCATTAAAGATATCATAGAAGAATTTGGCGTGGGATTTAAGGCTTTGAACAAACTAATGTTGAAAATTAGCATAAAAAAGTGTCATTAATCTTATATAATAGTATTAATCACTATCAGTACCTAATTCCACTCTTTCTGACCAAAGAAAAGAAGGAGAAGAAAGGAGAAGCTTACCTTCTAGAAACTATAATGTTAAACTTAGACTTGTGTTCTCTTGTTGATCTGTGTATCCCTATTCCCTAACATATAAACATAACCTTTTGAATTTTAATTCTTTCGAGATTCATACTTTTTCTCTAGAAATTTGAAATTTCAGAATGATTTTATATAAGAGAATGATTTGGTCCTTCTATTTTCAAATGGAATTCTTTAGCAATTAGTAGCTTTATTTCTATATAAATGTAACTTAAACGTAAAATGATTTTAATTTATATTTCATATTCGGAAAGATTACCATTTTTATGATAACTATTTCACAGTTTATACAACCTGACTCTTTTTGTTTTTTGTATTTTTTTTTTCAAAATCACGTTAATTATTCTTTTAACTCTTAGGTAAAACTTCTAAATATGTCCAGAAACTTTAGTTATTTTGATTAAATATGAAACTTGATATTTGGTCTGTAAATAGTCCTGATTTAAAATACTTTATTTTCTATATAAATGTTTTATATTCACGTTAGGCATGCATCTACCTTTTTAAGTACCAAAATCATATACCAAAATCAACTTTAAACTAACATAGGAATCTACAATCCCTGTTTTTACGCATAGGAGTCATTTGCGAGGAGAGTACTTCACGAAACATTCTTGTGACAGTAATTTGTTGAACATGGAAGTCATTAAAAACGTGCAAAAACTTGTGAGCTTTTCGTGGATTATGTTGAGAAGGATATTTCACCAAATCATATGCCTAACTATCTCTTTGAGTAAATGATTACGTACCCACATTAAATAATGGGATTATAATTTAAATGTTATATAAATAAGTTATCATTAATAATTATATTTAAATAAAGTTTAACAATTCATATATTTACAATTATATTTCTAATATATTTAGATAAAATAAGAGGATATGGTTTATTACGATGATATCATTAATGATTCAAAATCAAAAAATTAATTGATGAAGAACCTCAAAGAGGCACGCAACAACCACAAATGTAATTGTGGTTCTGCACATTCCCAAATGATGTTCATTCCCAATAAAACTAGGTTAATCCTCAACCAAGTATCAAAGCTTGCTAACAAACTAATAACTACACTCATTATAGTAACCATCACACAAAACTAATAATAGGTCTCACTATCATCAAAGAAAAAAAGAACCTATTTAGGGGAAAGTTGCAACTAAATCTCATGCACCTGCCTACCTAGGAACGTCAAACTAATGCTCAATTACATTGAAAAAATTTTCATTATAAATAATAAATCAAAAGGTATTAGGAAGAGTTCAATTATGTTTTATTTTTTATTTTTTAATTTTTCATAAATATCGTTTGATAATACACAATTAGACAATAATTTTATACTTGTTAGATGATCTCTCAAATATCTTAGAAAATTAGTTTAAAAATTTCCTTCTTAAGTTTACATAAATGTGAAAATATAAAATTTTAACAAGATAATGTTTAGAGATTTTTATAATGGTTTGTTTGATAGCCTGAACTATGTCTAGTTCTCAATCAACAGATTGAGTTTCATTATGCAGATTAATTTTGTAAGTTACAATACAAGTTTTCTTTTGAAATATAACCATTTTTTACTAATCATGTTTAAGTATTCTTTACCACAATCTACTCTTGGTTTAAATGAATATTTTTTAAACAAGTCACTCCATGTTTAAGACAAATTCAATATATGAGTGATTAAACAATCACAATTTTGCTCATTAAGTAAAATAACGTCTTTCAACCTATATGAAATTAAAGTAAAAACTATTTAGCTTATTTTTTTTTTCTAAAAGACCTTTTTAATAAACTACTCTAACAAAACTTAAATAAAAAATTCTTTTAAACATCTATAAAAGCAATTTAATTAAGTTAATCACCATAATATTTCATTTTAATTTAATTTTACATTATAATATTATTTCATTTCTATATATTATATTTAAAAAATTCAGATGATTAAATATAAAAAAGAAAGAAACATAAATTAAGTTTCCACATACTAATTTTACTTATAAAATATTAATAATTTTTAATATAATTATACTATAAACTATTACACTTTAAAAATTAATTATTTAAAATGTTAAATATACTCTTAATTTTATGTAAATAAAATTTATTTTTTATTTATTAAATATTATTTAAAAATAACTAGTTTAGAGATTCAGTTTTCCAGCAGCTTAAATCAGAACTATTTTAAAAAAAAAACAGGATTGTTTCTATAAATAAATTTTAGAGGATTAGGTTTTTGTATATTTTTTGGTAAATAGATTTTTTGGTGTAAAAATTTGCACTTCAAATGTCCAAGTCCAACTTATGTTACATGACAGACACTGCATTGACGTTGATCCAAGTCATGTTACATGTTCCTTTTGGATTTTTCTTTTCTCTCTCCCCCTATATGTAACCGCGTATTTACTTTTTCTGGTTGACACAAGCTTAATTTTCTTGACTTTGTTTGTTGTGGAAAAGTAATCATTTCACGCTTAATAAAGTATATGCATAAATAGGAAAAAGATAAAATTAGAAAAATATATTGAAAAAGTAAAAAATATTAAAATGTAAAAATTGAATGTAAAATCAAATTTGGACTTATTTATTTATTTTTATTATTATTATAATACGAGCACAATTTTTACTATACTATATAACCATAGAAAATATAATTTTTAGATTGAAAAGTAATATAAATGTAAAACTTAAATATTGAAAGCGCACAAGTAACTAAGTAATATATAGTTATTGATTGTATAGAACTATAGTATTCTTCATTTTAACTGTTCTTATCTTTTTGTGGTTTTATATTAAAAAGAATATAAGTTTGGCAAAGAAGTAAAATCGATGAAAACAAAATTCTTAATACGAGTCTTCGTTTTATTTCATAACATTTTTACAAGTTGACATATATTTATAAAAATGAATATATTTCAACAATTGGAAATCAGTTTTTTTAACAATGAATTTTGTGGAAAGCACCAGTGTAATCCTTATTGAGTTACTTACTCATCCTGACAGATTCATTTTTAGAATTTTCTCGAGATATTTTATCCTTTTTTTTTTTATCAATAATATCATATATCTTCATCGTTATATAAAAACCGTATCTTCCTGCACCACTGATCTTGAAAAATATCGACTGTGACAATATAAAGAGAAAGAAAAAAGTGGTTTTACATAGTGTTGGAAGGACTAAAAGTAATACATTTCAAAATTAGAGGACAGTAAACATGAAAATTCTTTTAGAAGAATTATAAATTTTACATATTTTGAAGAAATGAAACACATTTTACTTTAATATGTATTAATAATTTAGTTTAAATTAATATACATTTCCTCCATCGTTTATTTTCAAATCAAACTAATAATAATAATTTAATATAAATAAAGTGATTTCAACTATTGATTTTAGGAATTTTCATCGTACTAAACATCATCTCCTTAAGGGATCCTATATGTAGTAAAAATAATAGTTATATATATATATATATATATATATATATATATATATATATTAATTATAAATAATAATATGTATTGACTGAGAAGAAAGTATTCACCAGTAAATCTTGTAATAAATTACTCAGATGGATTTTATGTAAAAAAAAAATAAAAATTACTCATTATGGTTTGTCTCAAAGTAAATCCTCCCTTGATTAATGCCTCAAAATCCATTTTAATAATTAATATCTAGCATGTTACGCTTATGTACCCTGATGTCAATTTTATAAGTTTGAGGTCCAAATAGCAAATAGTTCATCAATAATTACAGATGCCCATTTAATTAAATTACTAAGAGACTTATGTAAAAATTCAATTGCAGAATAATGGACTAACTTTATGAAGATATCAATATTTTTTTTATATGAAATAAACAAATAATAAGGATGGCGTATATCGTATTTTATTATCATAATAATCAATGCCATATTATAAGAAATAAAATTAATCTCTATATAACGCAGATAAAAACATAACTTCCATACAGTATGTTACAACACCTTTAATATTTAGTGGAGAAAGAAGTGATGGTGATTCTTTTGGTTATGACCTTAAGCTGAGTGTAATGTGAAAGACTCAAAAGATTTCTTAAACATTATACAAAAAATACAATAAGTTAACTTGTTTACATTTAAAATCAGTTTATAAAAAATATATCCTTTTTGAAATATTATGTAAAAAGGTTTCTACAAATTAATCTATAAATAAGTTAATTTTAATTTATACAAAAATATTTTTATTTACTTTTTTTTACAATATATTTCATATTCTTGTCCTCTATTAGTTTGTCTCCCTGTTAGTGTCCTTTCTCGAATTTTTCTCCATGGAAATCCAATCCCAGTACACAAAAGTTTGCCCAATAGGCATTAGAAAACAAATTAAAGTGAAAGTGAAAGAAACATGTTCTGCACTTTCTTCTGCTTTTTCAAAGAAGCATCTCAGAGATAACACACCAGGGCTTTTGGAAGGGGTTTTGTCTGAAAATCAATTCCTTTTACGCCAAAGTTATCTACATAAGATTAAATTCTAAGCATTTCAGTCTTATAAGTATAAATTCTGTACATATTAGTTAATAAAATTATTGTAAGAATTAATAATTTATCGCTCCTATTAATTTTTAATTAGTCGGTAATATAAACAGATTTTATGTTATTAATGTATGTGCTGTTCACTTTAATTTAATTTATAAATTTGGATCCTACCTTTTGATATCTGTTTCATTTTTTTATTGTCAATTTTTTGATACCTCATATTTCTCTCTCTCTCTCTCTCTTTTTCATGACGTCGGAGAGTGATGTTAAAATTCATTGTTGTGTGCATAAAAAACTTTATTATAATGTTTACATATACGTCTTTTAACTTTTTAGCATAAAATTAATATTCTTATACTGAGATACGTCACTCTTGTGAATCGAATTGAGAAGCCAAAACATGGAACACACATATGCTTTTATTTTTCTTATCACATTAATACACAATTATCTTTCTTTTTCTTTTTCCTGTATTATATGCATAGAATAATACAGTTTGGAACAGACAAAGTTCCCAAAACAAGGTGCTAAATTCTCGAGGTTTTTTTTTTTGTCTTTATCTTTCCTTGATAGACACAAAATGAGACAGGTCAAAAGGTTCATAGAATGTAGAGAAAAAATAACGAAGATTAAGGACTGGAAAATTTTATTGGTTATGAAAGGTACTAATTAAGGAGGATTAGTCAACCATTGAATCAAACTTTTCCAGAAAATATTATTTTCCATCAAGTGAATGAGAATATAGTGAGAATTGAGGTTTATATCTTCTGGCTTATTGACTGAAGTGTATGGTCATTTTCACATCTTAATGTTTTTAGCTTCATTATCATTACAATTGTGAAGTAAATGTGAACACATTATAGGTCACATTATTGTTATTCTCGTTTCCACACGAAATTACGGAACATAATTTTTAAATGAATTGACTCTTAAATTTAAACTCCTCAGTTTGTAAATAAAACTTGTCTAGGACTAGACTTCATGATAATATTTCGTGAAAATAATCGTTTTTGGTTGAAATATTTCATGAAAATAATCGACACACATTTTTGAGAGGGAAACTAAATGTTCTTTTTTAGTAAGTGACGATAAAAAGAGTTGTAACAAAAAGTTAAAAATTTTTGTAATAAAAAAAATTCAATTTTTATGATAAAATCTATTATATGTCCGTCACAATTCATCACAAAATTATATTAATGATAAAACTATGTGACGTGAAATGTTCATTTCTAAAATTGTGTTACACACATCATCATGATATATATATATATATATATATATATATATATATATATATATATGAAGTGAATTATGAATTTCTAAACAATACAACTAAATGTCGCAATTATTGAATCGTAAAAATCGTCAACAAAAAAAATAATTGTTTAAGTGTTTCAAACTCTTTTTGAAGTGATAATTAAATTAGTTAAAGAAAAATAATAATGAAATAAATATTATTATTTTTATATCCATAAATATAATTAGTAGACAATATGAAATTACATAAAAAAAAACAAAATTGCGTATGAAACCATTTGAAGGCAAGTAGTATTTTTTTTTTTTTGTTAAATTATCCGTAGATCAAAATATGTGGGCACAGTATAAATTTTCTTTAAAGAAAAGAATAAAATCATTGGAAGAATAATATAAAAGCTCAAATATGTTTTTCAAAAAAGCGATCTATTTCTAAGAGAAAATGATTGCATTGCAAGAGACAAGAATCTTTATCCAAACTGTACATTTAAATTTTATAACTTTATTTAAAGATATGTTTGAACAAACTTTTTCATAAGAACTTACAGAAAGAAAAAGAATAAAAAAGCAAATTAATAAACGGATTCTTTTTTCACAAGTTAAAATAAGATTATATACGAGTTAAAATATAAAAAATTAGCAATATTTATCAAAGAACTTCTACAAATGAACTTATGTATAAATTAATTTTAATTTATGTAAAATAGCCTATTTTTTTTCTCTTAAATTTCTCATAAACATTTTTTTCCGACATATCATAAAGATAAATGATGTTATGATATACCATTTGGATGATTAGAACATAGTAGCAATTGCAAGATACAAGGATCCTACACTATCATGTGATGTTAGTGGGATTTAAGGATTCATAATGAATGTTGTATATATGGGTTGGCATGTTCAGTAGTAAGTGAACAATCAAGTGAGCACCCACTTCTCAGTGTTTTAGGTTTCCACTCTGTTCACCTCAAGTGGCAGACAAACTTCATTCCTTTACCTTTCTTATTCTCTGCTTTTAATCAGTGGTGGAAACTCATCTTCTATTATCTTCTACATTAT
>Ga0209489_102637_pt1 | contig 36120 bp, 10 predicted proteins | sample SiratrowhiteBW_FD_187527 | JGI IMG/M metagenome (GOLD analysis project Ga0209489, IMG submission 187527) | Root nodule microbial communities of legume samples collected from California, USA - Siratro white BW (SPAdes) (version 2) | ecosystem: Host-associated > Plants > Roots > Nodule | place... | reverse complement strand
GTTTCTACAAACCGTAGAACATTTTTTTTGTCTACGGTTTGTAGAAGCCGTAAGAAGTAAAAGGGGTGGTGGAGGGTATAATGGGATATGAAATATTTTAAAAAGGGTTAAATGGTAAATTTGCCTAAAATATGGAGGTGCAGGAAGATGATATGGAGGTGCAGGAAGAAGCAGTCTGAAGGAAGAATCCGTCCTGAATAAAACCCATCCACTATTGGTCCAGTAACTGATCCATTATTTGTTTGTTTGTAGGAAGGCCGGTTTCTTCCCAATATCTTGCTTTCTGCACTATAAAAAAATCCTGACATATCCCATATTATATAAGTGAAATGTCTAAAATATCCTCGTAGATTAATAATAAGAAAATATGATCTCCAGCGTAATACGTAGAGATTCTACAAAGCCTCTAAACTTTGCTCGCATTGCACCTTCACTTTATTCACGCAAAACATTACATAATTTAGAAGTCAGAAAAATTTTAGATTAAGAATTTTTAAAATAAAAAAGATTTTGAATTGTATAATCTAAAAAATAAAAATGATTACATATTATCATATATCTAGGATTTCTTTTTATGCTAGAAAATTACACAATCAAGAAAATAATTTTTAAGACAAATTATAAGTGTGCAGAAGGAATATATGGCAGCGCAAAATTCTGTTATCATTTGAGTTTCAACCCGAATCCATAACCTTAACGGGCCACGACCTTAAACCCCATGTTGGGCTTCCCCTATACTAAATTTGGACGAATTCTTCCTCGACTCTCATATTCTTTTCTCTTCTTGCACCTCCATACAAAATTTTAATTCTAAAACCAACCTCAAGAAAATAACAAAAATATTCTTGTTCTATTAAAAAATGTTAACCGGATGCATTTTTGGGGGTGTCATCCGGGTGTGTAAGTTGTAAACTGGACGCCTCTCCCGTTCGGTTGTCAAAGAAAATAAAATTGCAAATCGGATGGGCAGTGGGTGGACCTCATTCGGTTTGCAAATTTGTGAATCGGATGAGCGTGCCATCCGGTTCACAAATTTGCAAACCGGATGAGGTCCAGCCACTGCTTATCCGGTTTACAAATTTGTTAACGTTTTGTGAATTGGACGGGGTGGCGTCCGGTTCACATTTTGATTTTTTGTTTTTTTTATGAGTTGTTGGAATGCAGTAGAGGAGACTTTTTTTGGCACTTCAATTGCCTTAATTAAATTAATTTAATTTAATTTTAATTGAATTTGAAATGAAACCCAATCAGGAAGAGTGAAGGTGCAAAACAAGAAACTGTTCTTGAAATGCAGCAAATGAGACTCTTCTTTGGCTCTTCATTTGCCTTAAATTAATTTAGTTTGATTTTAATTGAATTTGAAATGAAACTCAATGAGGAAGAGTAAACGTGCAAAACAAATAGACTATTGAAATGCGAAGAGACTCTTCATTTAAAATGGGGTTGAAAATTGGAATGAGGAGTAAACATACTGATGCATTGGAATGAGGAGTAATCATACAGATGCAACAAAAGAAGAGACTTTTCATTTCTTTTTTACTTTTTAAGTACATTCATTTTAATTGAGTGGTGGTAGGTGACAGCGCATATAACAAAGTTATAATTTAATTACATTAAGTTTAAAAAAAAAATTAAGTAGAGAAGAAGGTAAACATTTTAATAGTGGACAAAATTACAGTTTCCTCACCATATATATCACAATGCATAAAGTTAATGTTACTTTAAAATAAATTAAAAAAATATGAACCGGATGAGCATGCCATCCGATTCACATTTGGAAAAAAATGTAAACCGGATGGGGTTGCCATTCGGTTGTCATTTCCAAAAGTAAATGAGAACCGGATGAAGCTTATTCGGTTGTCATACTATCAAATAAAAAAAACTCCCCGTTCGCCATCAACAGTCCCCCAAACATCAAATCAACTACTCTAATCAACAATACCACTTACTAATTGCTAATAAACATAAAAAATTGCTTACCTACGGCTTGTTTTAAGGTTTCGTTGAAGATTTGGGAGAAAGGAACGAAGTGAACCGAATATAGGGATAAAGGGGGTGGAGGATATTTTTGTCTTTGTATTTTTTAGTTAAGGGCATAATTATCTTTTTAACAATAAGTATGGAGGTGTAGAAGAGGGTATGGGGGTACAGGAAGAATTCGTCCTAAATTTGAACTTATTTTTCTTTCAAATTTTTTGACGAAGTCTTCCTGCACCTCCATGATCTCGTCCTGCACCTCTATAGAATTTTGAATTCCAATAATACCTTTATTAAAATGACAAAAAGGGCATACGTTTTAGAAAATGTAAACCGGACGGGGTGGCGTCCTGTTTACAAGTTACATATCGGATGAGAAATTTGGGGTGGAATCCGGTTTATAGCTTGTAAACTGGACGCCACCCACATTTTAAAAAAATTTGCAAAGCGGACGCCACCTTGTCCGATTTACATTTTAAAAAAAATTGCAAATTGGATGGCTAGTGGGTGGACATCATCCGGGTTAATTTTTTTTTAAAAAAAATATAAACCGAATGAGGTGCCATCTAGTTTACATTTCAAAATAAAATGTAAACCGGATGACATCTCATCCGATTTACTTTTAAGAAAAATGTAAACATGATGAGGTGCCATCCAATTTATATTTCCAAATAAAATATAAATCGGATGACACCTCATCCGATTTACAATACCAAAGAAATTTGTTTTTTTTAAACCAGATGGACAATGGGTGCTTGCATCTAGTAAGCAATTTAATAAATCAAATAACACTCATCCGATTTGCTAAATTACATACCGGATGCGGCCACCTATTGGTCATCCGGTTTACAAAGTTTTGGTATACCGGATGCGGCCACCTATTGGTCATCCGGTTTACAAAGTTTTGGTATTGTAAACCGGATGGGGGTCCAATTCATAAAGAAATTTACACTTTTAAGGGAAATATGAAAAGGACATGTGGCCAGTGCATGAATGACACATGGTGGGGCTTCCTTGTGTGCACTCTGAGAGGAGGCCAAGAGTGAGAGATACAACTAGATTGTTAATTGTTTTATTTGTGTATGTGCCTTCAGTAAGGATGCAAGTGAATCTATCTCCATACGAATAGGAAACAAGGAAAGATAAATGATTACGAGGGTAAAGGGGGTGGAGGGCAATGCTCCCTTTTCAATTTTACACTAAGGGCATGTTAGTAATTTCAGATACAATATGAAGGTGCAAGACGATATGGAAGTGGAGGAAGAATTCGTTTAAATTTTTATTTATAACTGCAACAATAATACTTAAGATATAAATATACTTTTAAATATGTTTTTCATATTGACTTAAAGAACACGAATACTTCTCTTAAAACTAAAATAAAAATAAGTTTGAATGCTAAGTTAGTATTCTTAATTAAGATGTTCATATTTTTTTACTCTAAATTTTTATTTATAACTGTAACAATAATACTTAAGATATAAATATACTTTTAAATAAGTTTTTCATATTGATTAAGAACATGAATACTTCTCTTAAAACTAAAAGAAAAATAAAAGACTGAATGCTAAGTTAGTATTCTTAATTAAGATGTTCTTATTTTTTTTACTCTCTAATCTTGAAATCAACCATAATTTTATTTATAACTATTTTTACGAAAATAAATATATAATTTCTTGTTATCATTTTTTAACTAAGAGCTCTTAATCTTTTAAAAGCAAAAGTATTTTATTTTATAATTTTTCATATATATATATATATGCTACTAAATAACATTGTAAACAAAATTCTTCCAAGTTTTATTAGAATGACTTAAATCTATTTTATATAAATACCAAATATAAATTTGTTTATAGATTAACATAGAATGAGCATATTTTCAAATAAATTTTTTCTTATCTCTCTAGACATAGTTAAGATGATGACTCTTTTATGGTTCTTTGGTATGGATTTTTGTTCTTCATGAATTGGAGATGGATGAAAGATTTCAAAAGCATTAGAAATGTGAATTAGACTTGCTAGAAAGAAGTGACGTTTCATGAGAAAATGAAGTTAGAAGAGATGAGACCAACTGTCAACAATGTTTTAGGCCAGACACTCTCCAAGAGATGCTAACATAGAACAACTCAATAACAAGTATACTATAATTTAAATAGAATTTCTTTGCTTATAAAAGTTGAAATTAGAAGAGGTCGACACCTTTATTTATAATATTTGTGATTGACTAAAAATTAGAGTCAATTCTGAATTTTAAATTTCAAATTCAAATTCAATTCAAAAGATCTCCAATTATAGCTTGCCATGTGTCTTTCATGCTTTCCATGCCTGGGTTTAAAATCCTCTCCACTTGAATGCTACCATGTGGTTGTATTTCCTCTCCATTTACACGTTGTCATTTGGTATCACTTGTTCCATGTAGCTGTAGCCTTATTATTATTATTATTATTTATTATTCATGATACACTATTAGGTCAAACACTAATTTGTAAAAACACGAAAATAGTAAAACAGTTAGCATACACTACACGAAAAAAAGTTATTTAGATATAAATTTTAGCTACCAAATAAAATGGTTGCTAGTTGTGACCAAATAACTACTAAATTGGGTTTTGATTGCTAAATAACTACAAAATAAAAATAATGATTGAATTTAGTGGCTAATTAAGTCAAGATAATTGGTATCTAACATTAGCTACCAAGATTTTAGCCACTTATATTATTAGATTCTAAATTAGTCTCTAATTAGTTAGTAAATAATTTTATCATTTTAGAGACTAATAAATTAGTTTCTAGAATCAATTTTTCTTGTAGTGATATGCACAAAATTTAAGAATAAAAGTAAAATTAACAAGAAACAATCTCCCAAGGTCAAGGTATTCCTTGCTAGATGATGTATAAAGATATATGACCTAAGGAACACTTTTATTTGTGTTTTTCTATCCTATGAGGTTGTCCAATATTTTGATCTTCTTGTTTAAGTTCAAACAACTCATCACAAGGCGGTTTTGTGTCAGTGTTTGGCTTAGCTCCAAATAAATATTTTTCTTCAACAATTTCTTACAAATATTTTCTACGAAAGAGTATATCAATGTCTAGTTTAGCTCCAGATAAAGATTTCTCTTTATTCAACTCTCTCTAGGTTTTTCTAAAAAAGAGAAGTTTATATTGATGCCTAGTTCAACTCCAAACAAATATTCACTTAACTTCTCACAAAATGGTTCTAAAGAAGAGGATTTTATATCAATGTCTGGTTCAGCTTTAGACAAAATATTTCTTGCCTTTCTTGTTCTTTTTTCTCTTTTTTCCTTCTTAATCTTTCTATTTAATTTTTCTTTTTTTTATAGACACAACCCATGCTACATTAAGAAAGTAAGATGTTTTATATTTTGTTAGCATTTACATACCCTACTTGTCTCCCATATACTTGTCGCGCTAGTCTTAATAGCTTTCAGGATTTAAACATCTGCCTTTTCGATCGATGCAATTTCAATGCATTCAATGTCCTTTTTTTTCACTTTGCATTAGTTTTTGCTTACTCTATTTTATCACTTTCTTTTAATAAAGCACTATATTCAAAATTAAAAAAAAATATAGTCATGATATAGCATGTCTATGTAGGATTTTGACGGAATGGAGCTAAAGAAGATTGGTGTTGGAGGCGCTATAGTGACGCATTCCATTTTATTTCATTGAGAAGAGAATAAAGCAACAAAGAGCTTAGTCACAAAATGAAATCAAAGAATAAAATAAAAAACAATAGAGATAAGAAAGTAATTCACCATTTGACTCTCAAACCTGGAGCTTACAATTGGCTCTTAACGCGTGCTTTCCAGGGCTTTTGAGGTATTTTTTTTATCAGCAATAACAAATATAATAAATAGAAACACTTTAGGGGTGTTCTAACCCTTATACAAAATAATTCTCCTTTACTCAACTTAACTCTGATCAAAACATTACAAATTTCTATTAAAATCAGTTAGACTATTCTTATTCTCATACATTGGTTGTGTTAGACTATTCTTATTCTCATACATTTGGTTGTCCCGTATTCTTTCTTGATGATACAATGACACAACTTCTCCAATCTTTGAATATCCTCCTCACTCTGAAGTTTGAAATTCCTCTATAGCATTGTATCGCTCATTCATTTTGTTCTCCGTTTCTTAAAGCTTTATCTATAGTTGTATATAAATGTTGCTTGCTCCAACACCTTGCTCATTCAATTCATGATGCTACTGCTCCTAAAACAATTTCCATAGTAGCCTGTTATGGTTCTTCTTGCTCTCTAGTACTATTATGCATATAGTCAACAAAATCCTCCAATCTTCCAAATTATATTGTTTTTCAAATTTGCGCCACCAATATAGTAATTGTAGGTGTGATGTAACACTACAAGAAAAATGCTATTTAGAAACCAATATTTAGCTACCAAATAAAATGGTTGCTAATTGTGACCAAAATAGTCACCAAATTAAATTTTGGTTGCTAAATAACTACAAAATAGAAATAATGATTGAATTTAGTGACCTATTAAATCAAATAATTTATATCTAATATTAGATACCAAAGTTTTAGTGACCTATGTCATTAGATTCTAAATTGGTATCTAATTAAGTAAGAGACTAATTTAGAATCTAATAGTATAAGTCACTAAAACCTTGGTAGCTAATGTTACAGTCTGTATGCATATCTATTGGATTGGGTTACTGCATGGTCCAACTTGATCTAATCCAACTTAATGTTGAATTTTACTTAATTAGATTGAGTTGAATTTTATTTATGATGGGGATGAACTCCACCCAATTCAAACTAATTCGTTCTTATAAAGGATAAGTAATGAGTTTAGTATATATTAACTAAGACACACTATTATATTTGTATTATGAAAAAGTTGTGTTGCATTTTTTTTCTTGTCTTAAATTAGTTTGGATAAACTTATTATAATTTCACTTATAAACTAACTTGAAATTTTGAATTAAGTTTTGTAAAAATCCTGTTGATTTTAATTAGGTTGATACTTAAAATTATAGTTTCTAATAAAAAAGGAAAGTTATTTTTTTTAAAATCTTAACCATTTGATCAATGTGAAAAAGAAAAACAAAAATACAACCTGTCACATCCAAACTTTTATATATATATATATATATATATATATATATATATATATATATATATATATATATATCATAATATTCAAATTGTCAATTAATCAGCATATGGGTTTTGTTCATCAAATAATAAGTATAAATTTTCTGAAAATTTCTTCTTCAAATGATTCCTTTAATATTTTCTGTCACATCATATTTTCTCATTTTTGTTCATCATATTTTCTGTCACCATTAATTTATCTAATTCCTATTATAAATTTGACATCAAAATTTTTCAAACAAAATTAGAATAAGTATATATAATTGTATATCTTCAAAACTTATTGTCTTAGACATATTTTTTTACATAACTTAATTTATTGTTATAGTGTAAAATGAATTCACATGCATTTGATTGTTTGTCTTAATAATGGATTGAGTCTAAGTATAGTAAAGTTAAAAAAAAGATTGTTATATTCTTAAAGGATTAGAAAGCTTCCAAATAGTTATTGTATCTCTTTTAAAGAATGACATTAATGTATTCATCTGTATATTAAACTGTAAATAAAAAAGATAATTGTAAAATGAATAGTTGAATAGATGAATGCAAGTATTGTAGTTTTCAATATGATCAACCATTGAGATTGAATAAAACTTAAACAACTCTACATTCCCTATTCATATATGCAATGTATAATTGTTCTCTGTTCCTAGTGTTAAATCAAGTGAATTCCTTAATCATGGTTACCTAAGGATTAAGCAACAATCAATCACATCCTTGACTTATGTTATTCATTCTCTGCATTAAAGATCAATTCACTAGAATAATAAAACCAAAGATTACACTTCCGTTCCAAATAGTTACAATCTGTGGTTGATTTAGTTCAAAAGGTAAAACGTATTTTCCAACATCATTCAGTCCCTAGGATCATCAATAATAGTAATTATGAGTTAAAGCCTTAGAGCACAAAACTCAATCAAGTAAGAACATGTTATACATGCATATATAAATAAGAATGCACCAAAGAGTTACAATGTTATCCAATCCAATCTAAGAATTAATTACTCATCTCATGATGGGTAGGATATGAGAATGAAAGCACTATAGTATTGAGATAATACAACTTTAAGAAATATCTCCATCTTGAGTCCTCTTGTAAATTATAATTTAAAATCTATTTATAGAGCTAAGTTATTGTCTTCCCTCTTGTCCATGTGCTTAGCCTCACGTTTTAGCACTACAGGATTTCTTCATATGGAGCTTTTCTCCATGCTCAACCACACCACAATTATCCACACCACAATTATGGGTTGGATAGAAAATTCTAGGCAGTTAACACAACATTTCTTTGGTGGATCAGCTTTCATCCACAATTGTTAATTTCAAAATTCCTTTCAATGTGTGGTCTAACAATCTAGTTGATTACTTAGATTTGAAGGCTATTGGGAGTCCAACATACTACTATGTATATAAAGGTAAGCTAGAGTCAAGAGAAAAAAGTGGGTGTTTGTGGGCTACATAAAAAGAGTGAAGGGATTATGTATCTAGACGCCATTTGAATAAATGGTGATTCTAAGTAGGAACATGATATTTGATGAAGTGTTCTTGCTAAATATAAAACCTAATGGAAGTTCAAGTAATGTTGATGAGGTTGCATAATAGGTTAAGATTGAAGATTCTCTCACAAAAAACAAGGAGCAATTGTTCAAACCATCCTATCATATTAAAATGAGCTTTCAGTAACAATAGCAATATTTGCATCAATCAATGTCTAAAATTGAGACCGTCTAGAACACTAATCACATTCCATAATTTGAAGGTATGATAAGTTGAACAAACCTTTGTGAGGTACATGTATGATGAAATGGTGTCTTTTTCTTTGAGTGTAGTTGATGAGCTTGAGTTGTCTAAGCTATGAACCTTTAAAGAGGTAATCACTTGTGTATGAAATATGAATTGTGCTGATACATGAAGAGTTCAAATCCCTTTTAAAGAATGCTATATGAGATTTGGTTGAGTTACTAGAAGGAAAAAAAATTAGTGCAAATACATTTTCAAAAAGAAATTGGATGATTGTGTTTGATGTTTAGATTGGATTATCTAAAGTATCCACTATTGTTTATTTTAGTAAAAGACTTGTTTAGTAGTTAATGACTACAATCATGGAGAACATTTAGATTATCATGATATTTACTTTACGATAGTCAAGTACATGTTCATCAAGGTTCTACTTGCTCTAGTAGCAATGTTGGTCATGGCTATAACAATTTAATGTGAAGGATTTCATTAATTAGTAATTTGAGTTTTTATCATAATAAAGTCGTCATTTTTTTGCTGTAGTCTTGGTGCAAATTTATTTAGATAAACCGGGTCTATCATCATGAACAAATCAAATATTACTACCATTAACTTTTACTTTACTTGCACAAAACAGAAAATCAAGATGAATAAGGTTGATTAAAGTGAGAAGTGTACAATTCAACGAATTTTATTCTGATGGATTTTTTTTTTTTTTTTTTGATAAATTTTAACCTTCAATTTACAAAATATTCCAAATTTGTTCTAACACATTTAAACCATCACAATTTAGATAATTTTAGCGGTTATTAATTCTTTAACTTGTCACAATTAACACGGTTTAGCGGTGTTTGTCTCCTTTAAACTGCTACAGCTAAGTACAGTTTGTCACCTTTTGTAAATTGAGAGATAAAATTCGCAAGAAAAATCACTAAATTTTCTAACATTAACAGATCCTGAGAGGTTCAGGCTTGCAAAGGACACAGCATTTGGGCAAAGGCACTTGAATACTTGGACTCAGTCATCGATTTCCTTATGGATAGTAAGGAAACATTAATTAGAAAGAAATGACAAATCTCTTAAATTAGCCTCTATCTACATTCTGATTTTCCAGAGGTTTGTTTGTTAGTTAGTGACACCTAAAATAATTTCAATGTTCTTCTTGCTTTTGTACTATGTCCGAATCAGGTTAGCTTCTTTAGACAATTCTTTGGATCTGTTAAGAAAGTTGACTATTTCGCATTACGACATGGATTTATCATGGTAAGCTTTACTTAATTATGAATGTGTCAGTTTTCAGCACCTTTTTTGTTGGAAGGACATGCCCAATAATGTAACATTAAGATATGTGGTTTTAGGCACATGTGGCACCAGGAAGTGATACAAGATTTGATTTCCAGAAGTATATCCAAAGATCACTTGACGAGGATTTTAAAGTTGTGGTAGGCATAAGGTATTTAGATTTTTTCTGGCTTTGCTTTCATCATACTCATTTTTTAGTGAAATTTGTTTCTCCTTTGATAGTCTCATTCTTAAACTAGTTGGACACATCAATTTCAACTAAGAAAGAGTATGAGCGTAATAGAATAGAGTGTATAGGCAATACTAATAACTTAAACATCAAATTTTAAGTTAGAAACAGTGTGTTGAAAAGGGAGTAATTGATTGTGTTGCTAGTCCTATTCCTTAAACATCAAATTAAGCTCAACTGTTTTGGAATTCGCAGCCCAATTATATGGTTCTTTGCGGTTCTCTTCCTGCTGACTAATACTCATGGTAAGTCAGATTCATTTTTTCAATCCAATTTGAATATGACATCATTGGTATTGTTGTGGTTTCAGTTGAATATTTTCTAAACAATGCAAAATAATTGTAAAGATTGATCATGGATCACATACACAGAAGAAGATTTATATTTCAATTCAAAAAAGAAGATTTATCAGACAGTGAAATATTTCACTTAGTATAACATACATTCTCCTTAGTTGCAGTGGATGCTCTTGGGCTTCTTAAACAGCAATCTTAAGCAGCTTATTTGAGAAGAAAATACAAATTCATATGCTCTAGTTTATCCCACTGCTTGTAGTTTAACCTTTTGGTTCGATGTGAACAGGGTGGTATTCTTACTATTGGCTTCCATTCATCCCATTAATTGTAAGCAAAGATCACTCATTCTTTATTTTTTCTTATTCTTTTCCAAGTATCGATTTCCTTTCTTGATTTAAGGGTGTAAAACTTTAAATAACTGAGGAAATTTCCCAGACAATCTTGATAGTGGGTGCTGATCTACAAATGATCATAACAAAGATGGGACTAAGGATTGAAGACAGAGGAGTAGTGAAGGGTGCACCTGTGGTTGAGCCAGGAGACGACTTGTTCTGGTTCAACCGTCCACGACTCCTTCTCTTCATCGTTCATCTTGTCCTCTTTCTGGTAATTTCACTATCTATTTTCCTAAAATTTTGTCATATGTAGCATTAATGTTCTAAAAATAATTACGCTTTGCTTTTATTATGATGCAGAATGCCTTTCAATTAGCACATTTTGCTTGGAGTACGGTGAGTTTATCCATCTTGATCAGTTATTCATAAACTAGTGTTTTACTGGTTTGTTAAGACATAACGAGTTAAGCTAGTCTTAATTTTTGTTACTTGGAAATGGTACCAGACAAACAATTTTTATTTGTCTAATTTTTGATTTGCTAGTCTTAATTTTTGTTACTTGGAAATGGTACCAAATATGCGGCAAACTTAAAATGTTATCCTTGAGAGAATTTGTTTACTTAGTGCTAAACTCAAGAGATATTTAGTAAATAGCCTAAAGAGACTTATAAAGAAACCTTATGTACTTGGATAGTTAATAATAACTTTATATGAGACTTTATTATTTTCTATCCTCTTCTAAAAAGGTTTTTGAAAAACATTTATAAAACCATTAGGCAATCTCCTTCTGCAACTTAATCGTAATTTCATGGTTCAAATTGCTAATTAGAACAACATTAAAGAAAATGCTTACTAAGTTTAAGTCGAAAACACACTTCCATGCTGATTCTATGCAATTACAAGATCAAAATGTTTCGCACTGGAGTAAAGCTAATACCTATACCATGTGCTTAGTTCTGATTTTATAACACGTACAATAATGATTGAAAATTTGAACGTTAGATGAAGAAATTTGATACCATGTAAAAGTACCACTACCTGAAACTTATGTAACACTATAGAGTCCATAACTAGTTTATTTGTTTAATATACCTGATACCTTCATAACTTAAGCAGGTTCAGAAAAGCTATAGCACATTTATAGCAAAAGCAGAAGTGTAGAAATAAAGATGTAGAATTACAGAGAACAAACCCTTAATATTTGAACATGATTATAATTATTATGTGGAGTTTAGACAGACAGAAGAAAGTAAGCTTTCTAACTTTGCCCAAATGTTTCTATTTCAGTATGAATTCTCAATAGAATCTTGCATCCACAAAACAACTGCAGGCAATATCCTTAGACTTACAATGGGGTAAGTCAATTTCCTCTAACCAAAAATTTCCGAAAAGCCAAACATACATAGATGTGAAGGTAATTAATAGTTTTATGTGCCACTGACGATGAATGGCAATTCAAATTTGCAGGGTTGTTATACAAGTTCTATGCAGCTATGTGACTTTGCCTCTTTATGCTCTGGTCACACAGGTCAAATGCTATAAATTAGATTTTCCTATTACCATACTATCTATAATCAACCCCTGATTTCACTATCTTGATATTACAGATGGGTTCAAGCTTGAAACCAAGCATTTTCAATGAAAGAGTAGCAGCAGCACTGAAGAAATGGCACCATACTTCCAAAAAACGTGTGAAACACAGAAAGCAGTCTGAGGCCAAAAATTCCTCAGCATTCTCCAGCAGGTCATCAACCCCCACATTTGGCATGTCTCCCATTCACCTGCTGCATAGACACCCTGGTGGCAGAAGTCACAGTGAACAAACTTCTCCGAGGACCTCCAACTATGAAAATGAACAATGTGATGTGCAAGATGAATCTTCCGCAAGCAACCATCCAGGAACAGATGAAACCCAAATGCAAGTTCTGGGGTCTCCGCGAACAACACAATTTCCGGTTAGTACTAAACATGAAATCTACACAGAATTTTCATTTGAGAAGCGAAACACCAGAAGCGGTTAGGTGGAGACAATGTTTCTAACAAGTTTAAGTATACAGCTTCAGTTCATATCAAATAAATGTATTGAGAATTAAGGTGTTGAACGATAATTTTGCCAAATAATTTCATTTTGCATTTCCCATTTTCTGATGGAGTTGAACATGGTGATAAGGTTTGCATTTCATGGAAGAGATCGCATCACACTCATCGTGTTTCTTCTTTGACTACTCTGTCAATGAGATTTGTTCTTTGAAGAGATTACCTCTTCTTCCTCCCCTTCTTGGTGGTTTTCATTCCCTTTGTTTTCGTTCACCTTTGTTGCAGTTCCCTCTATAAATACTTGTTGTTTTGATTCCTTCATTTTCCTTTATTTTCTATTCTAGTTTTAGATCTCACAATAAAAACTTTATTTTTGTAATCTTGAACTTATTTATTAATATTTACTGTAGTTCTAACTTATATACTTCTCCTACACGGCTAAACTTAGTTGTTTTAGAACTATAAAAATTAGTTTTTACTATGACAACATAAGGATATTAGTCTGAGAAAAGATATTCACGCTACACCTTTAAGAAATATAAGAATGAAAAGATTGATAAGTGCAACTTACTTTTTAGATTAAATTTAAATTTTTATAATTCAAAATTTTATTATAAAATTTTCACAAAAGCAAAATTCATTTTTTTTCCCAATCTCTAATTGCAATACAAGAGTATATCTTTTTACATATTAAATGATCTAAGGTTCTTTGAATTGCACTTTTATGTTAATTCCATTAAGTAATATTTAATTCTATTAATAATTAACTTTTATTAGTGTTGTTTTAACTTCTACTAGATGAAAAATATTTATTTTTTATTATGATAACATGAATGATTATTTTTTTATTTTGTTTATCTTTATACGTGTTCATTAAATCATTTAATTTAAAACATAATAAAAATTGCAAAGAAAACTCAAAATTATATTAATATCTTCAATATCTTTTCATGTTATATAAAGTGTAAAGGGTCATGATTCAATTTTCATGTTTTTCTTTTGAATGTTAAAGTAGACTCAAAGAATTTTATCACTAAACACAAATTTTACCTAGAAGGTTATATAAGTGTGAAGTTATATATCCAAAACCTTAGTATATGTTTTTAGTTGGCTGATTTAAGTTATTTTGTCTTTATATACTTATCCTTCTTTTGGTTTTTATTTTTCCATTTATCTTAGAAGATATTTTTTTAATTGATTAGTATAATGGAATATCAAAGGAGTAAAACACAACTACAACTACTAAAAGAAATATTCAAACAAATTGTAGTTTTGTAATTGAAAAGTAAAGATGATACAATAAATACTGAAATGTGAAGGTCCCAATGGAGACAAAATTATGCACAAACTCAATGAAGACATAAAGGAAACTTAACTCTAAGAATTCCACACAAAAAAATTAAATTTGCTATTTTGAGACTCTCCTTAGGATTATTTCTTAGAGAAACAATGTTTCAACAATTTTCATTTTGTAAGAGTTTGGCAAGACTTTTAAAAGTATTAAAAGCATCACTTTTTTGAATAATGAATAATGTTCATGTAAATCTAGATAAATCATCAACAATTACTAAAGTGTAATAGTTACCACAAAGACTCCTAATTCTTGAAGGACCAAACAGACTCATATTTATGGGTTCCAAAGGTCTACAAGTTAATGATGGAAAAGGACTTATGGATAGGCTAAACCAAGATGGGGTTTGATTGATTTTATAAAACTTTATAGAAAAAAATTACCCTTCTTATATACTCTTTTGAAAACAACTTATTGAAGACTAAATGCAATTAAAAGTGAAATCAAGATTGATAAAGATCACACAATATATTTACAGACAACAAAATAAATATGAAAAGACTAACAAGGAAGAAGAAAAGTTACATAAGAATTTAGACTAGTTTAGATCAAAGTAATCATATATCATCTATATCTAGTCTTAGTTGTTCAACCATAGATAACTGATTTTCACTACCTTTATGAGTTTTTATAAGCACATACACATGTGAATCACATAAAAGATAAGAAGACAACAAATCAACTCTTGAACATAATAAAGAGAATATAGTTTAATTAATGGATCAAGAGATACAATGCAAAACTCTTGAGATTCCTTCAAGAGGACAAAAATTCAACCTTTGAAAACTCAAGAGGAAACAAATAGAATCAATCCATGAATTCCAAACCAAAATAAAGAAAAGATAATACTAGAGTTTTACAACAGAAGTATTCTCAAGTGCTCACAACTCTAACACATAGCCCTTTTAAAATCTTTGAAAAAAAATAAGACAGATGAATGAATTCTTCTTCAATATGATTAGAGTTTCCTCTTTGGATGAAGGATAAATGAAGCTTACGAAATTGTGGTGGAAGATAGGATATGGCATGATGCTTGGAAGTGAAAAGAGGCAAGGTTTAATGATAGGCCAACTCAACTTGGAGAAGTCTAGGATAAACTCTAGAGAGGAGTATAACCTAGAGAGAACTCAAGAACAAGTAGAGATAAACTTAGGTAACATCTCATTACTCATTTAAGTTCAAAAATGCATGAACCAAGCACACTTATTTATAGTGCCATGGGACTTTCAAATGAGCGCCAAAAGGTGGGAAAATTTGAATTCAAAACCCTTGGTGTCATGCACTCCTCTCCTCATTTGGAATATCCTAGGATTTCTCTTGGGCTTGAAAAGCCTAATTGAAACCCTAGTGAGACTACTCTAACCCTAATATACTCAATTCCCATATACAAGCTCAAAAACCTTATTCTAATTGGCCTAAATACAAGACCCAATTATTCTATTCTACCTAGCCCAGTACATGACTCAGGAAATCCGATTCTACTTTATACAAATTTACAAACTAAAACCTGGCTCATGATGACAAGACTTGGCTATGTTGAAGTTAGTTGAAGCCTAGTCTTCTTGTGTTCTCCTTACCATAACTCTAGTTCTCATATTTTGTAGATTTAAAGGTCATCTACTTTGTTCTCTGTGTCCTCTAGAGTTGATCTCCTTAAAGATAATCTTGGGCCCAAAAGATTAGTTGGAGGCCCAAATAAGTCCAATCAAGCCTAAACCTATTGTAAGCTGATGATTAAGGCTCTACATCTTTGTCCTCTTTATTATTTGACTAAGGTAGTTGGGGTGTATGCAACAATAACATCCCAAATATCATGGTCTATTAATTCAATAAGATTTTCATTCTACTTCCAAAAATGATAGTTCACACCACCAAATATTGGAGGCCTATTAATTGAGGCTGCCTGAACATAAGGAAGTTTGTTTTCAATCATAATTTTTTCGTAAAAAAATTTTGTACGAATGAATATTTTCAATTAAATCAAGTTACTATTTATAGTCTTAATTAATAAACAGAAAATCAATCAATTATAATTCCCAAACAATCACATAAATTTTCTATCTAAAAATTTAGATAACAATTCAACTGATTAAATTCACATATCAAAGAATTTTATTTTTACAACGAGTCAGAATACTAGAAAAGTAATTAATTGAAATATGTAATTAACGTATTGAATTTTCAATAACACAAGCACTAAGAGTGCAATATATTATCACTTAACAACTATGTTTGAATATTTGTTTATGATTTTAACGAAAATATGTAATACTTCAATTTAGACCAGTTTTTTTTAACATATTACTAACCAAACAGAAAATAATCAATTCAATTTCTATTTCAACTAGATTAATTTTTGTTCAGATACAGATTATACATAAAATCAAGCAATTCAAGAATAGAGAGCAAAGAGACTGAACACAATATTTTTATACTAAGAGCTACATTCAATTTCTCCTACAAACTTGCAAAGAATTCCACTAAACAACAATGTCCAATACACAAGTTTACCAAGAAATAATCTTTCACCGTACCAGATCCAATAACAATATATATAACACCCTGTTACACCTCAACAATAAAAAACATATTCAATTGTAGACCAAGATCTAATACAATCAATAGAAATTGTAAAAATACAATTTAACCCGCAACAATAGTGAAACAAAATGGTTCAAGTCATTGTAAAAGACTTTCCTAACTCTGAAAACAAATGTATCACGTTACAAAAGGATCACATGTCAAAGAAAATGCTCCAAAATTTGTTTTCTGTTATTCTTAATTTAAAAAAAAATCAAACTTTGATTTAACACATTGTTATTCAAAAACTACTCTACCCGTAAACACTAATCTGTCAAAAATTTATAATTCTCATTTTATTTTCAATGTTCTCAAAGTATTATTTACAATAATTACGGTTTAACAAAAAATTGATTAAAAATATGTTTAAATCGATTTATTTTACTAAAAATACTTTTAACAAATTAATTTTTAAAAACAATTCTTTGAAAAATCTAGTATAACAAATTTACTAGCAAATTTTCATCAAACTAAATATAGTTTATTTTTAAAACATCTTAGAGCACTTTTCACTAATTGTAATATCTACAAATGGATCATCAACACGCATATATACACAATTCACAAACAAAGGGGTGGATCGACGGTTTTCTTTTTTTCTCAATTTCTCCATCTTCTTCTTCACTCTCATCCTGCATAATCACTGCCACGCCATTCACCTCACCTGCATGTCGATCTCATTTCCGGTCACACCTCCATACACTACTCCCTCTTTATCATGTCCATGCACTTTCAAACCCTATTATATTCATCCATTACTTCTATTTTACATTTTTTTAATAGAACATTATATAATAACAAAATAATAATTTATTTTAATATCAAATAGTTGTATTTTTAAATTTAATTAAAGAATCGTGACCACTTAGGATTTGTTTAAATTACGTAGATTTGATACGTTTGATAATTTTCTCCTAACTTTTAGATGCATGTGGGGGCATTCATTTTAATATTGGGCAAAGTATGTGTTCCTTTCATGCTAGTGAGTATTTTTAGTTTGGGCCCAAATAGCTTTCGGCCTCCTTTGAATTACTATTTGGTAGTTGCTTTCTACAATTACAATTTTTTTAAATGTCAAAACTGTCCTTAATATTATTATTTTGAATGAGAATGGAGGATCATACATTGTACGATGCATATGAGTTGCATAATTAGCCCGCAAAAACTCAGCAGACCCACACTCTCTTGAAGGTATCCATACCAAGGTGAGTCCCCACCCAAGCTTCTCTCATACCTTCGACTGCTTGAATGCTCTCAAACGTCTGTACAGATAGATAAAAAGAGAATGAGTTGTTCATTTTTGTATGTTTAATGGCAAATGGGTAAATTTTTGTCCAATAAAAAGACAATTATGATACAATTTTATTATTAAGACCCCGTTTTCATAGTAAACCCAATTCTTTACAAAACATGGATTCATTTTACTGATTCAAAAGGGAGGACATAGGCCCATTCATTTGCCCAACATTTATGTTATTTGCCACTTATTTTCTTTACATGAATCATCCGTTGTTTATAAACTTTTGGGCTTATCAGTTTTCAGCCCATCCCTTCCATAATCATTTGTTTTACTTATATACAATAGTTAAATAAATTTTAAATACTTGTATTGATGGCATGAATTTCAATATATAGTTTATATTACTTCTGTTAATTTTATGACTTGTCAAAAAATATTATAAATAGCTATTCACATTATCTTCTATTCTAAATCTGAATTAAAAATTAAAAATTCTTAAAAGTATAAAAAAATTTAAAATTAAATATGAATGCAACAACAAACAAATTTTTTATTAAAAATTATGTGACCATAATTTTTAGTGTGAATGGAAACACATAAGAGTAAGGTTAATTCTTGTCGGGTTCACTTTTTTAAAAAATAATTTTTCTATTTAGAATTATATAAACCTAATTTTTCATTACCAATTTAAAAATATTTTCTTTATTTTTTATTTATATTTTAAAAAAAAATATTCTAAAAAATCACACCAATAAAATTATCAATTTTTGAGACTATGGTCATGAATAAAGTGTTACACTCTATTGATATTTTACCTTTTGTTTGGAATATATGAAATGCCTGAACCACATTTTTTTTATAATATCCTGAACCACATAATTTTGCTAAGGTGTAGTGCAAGAAGTTTGATATAATATGCCAAAACCATCCTAAAAGCTCTTATAATCAAATTCAGATCCATTTAACTTAGATATATTTATTGAATTGAGTTTGCACATAAGTAACAAAACTGTTAAGATGTATGGTTTCACTTTTGTTCTTCATTAGTAATATCCAAGTATGTTTAGAAAAATCGTCTACAATGGTGAGAAAATACCTATGACCATCCACAAAAGCAATACTAAAGGGACCCCATATATTTATATACACAAGATCAAACACATCGTGACTAACAAATTCGCTGTTAGAAAAACTTAATCTATGTTGTTTACTATAATAATATTTATCACAAATATTCTTTTCATTGTATTGGATGTCAATGTTGTTTGTACATATATGGTCTAAAAATCTTGTTAGATGGATGACTCAATCTGAAATGTCAAATATCTATATCACAAGTTTTGAAACTAGACATGTTCTTAACACAATATTGATCATTTTCTTCAACAATACGGTATAATCCATCAACAAGATTAGCAAGTCCAATCATCTTCGAGGTACGAATATCCTGTCTCTGCAATTAGCATGAGAAAACAAGCATTGAAGATTTGAATGATTAATGAGTTTCTGAACTGAAACTATGTTCAGAGTAAAATCATGTATATAGAAGACATCATAAATGAAAAGATCTTTGGTTAGACGAACAGTTCCTGCATAATTAGCATAAACATATTGTCATTTGGTAAACCAATTTTTTAAGCATGTAACATGATCCGTAGAACCTAGAAAGAATTACCTTTTTTGGTTTTGTATGGATTTGGTCTCACCTATAGTGTTGATCTGTCCATTGTTTTCTTCTGAATTGTGTAAAATCTTCAGCAATCGTTGAACTTGTTTAGAGGTTAAGAATTGTGTAGCCTGTTTGTTTTCTGCATTATTTGTTTGTTCCTCTTCCAGAATTTTTTGAAGAATTGTGTTGAGCTTCCAATTGATTCACGTTACTCTTATATCTTTGCTTCATCCAAGGTGGAAAACCATGCTTCGAATAACACTCATCTATATTGTGGTTCATCTAATGACAATAGTTGCATTGTTCTGTAGTTCTTTGATCGTCCTTTTCCTTGCATTCTCCATCCATTATTTTGATTATTTCCACCACGATTACCTTGAAACTTCCATTCTTGGTTACTGGCATTATTCCTAATAGGCTTAGACTTAACCAATTCTCCTCCTATAAGTTGACATTCTTGTTATTGTACAAGAGAAAAACAATTAATATCAGGTAACAGTTCCATGAGCAGTATCGGTGTTTTGACATTTGCATAAACATCTCCAAGACCCTTCAAGAAACACGTGTTCTAAATCTTTGTAATTTATGATAATTCTGATAAAATCACACATGCATTTGATTTTGCGTGTCCAAGATGGTATAGGTCTCAAGAATTCATGTTCTTCCCATGGAACTTTAAGATTAGTGAGAAGACATTCCTTTTTCCTTGTCTAGTTGAATTAATTTCTTGTAGTATATCAGAAATGCAAAAATGATCTCCCTTAGAAAATCTTTCTCTCAAATCATTCCAAAGATCATCAACATTATCGATATATATTGTGCTATGAGCAATCTACGCATTCAATGTATGTGTAATTCAAGATACCATCATGTTGCACGTCTCCCATGCATCACGAAGTAAGTATGTCTTGGCAGTTCTTGAATTTTATCATTGGCGAACTTGATCTTATTCTTTGAAAGCAGCACATGCTTCATCCTGCGACTCCACGTATGATAATTGGAGTCATCAAGAGTTGGAGTAACAAGTACCATCCCTAAATTCTCTCCAAAGTGCAAATAATACATATTTGCAAGATTTTATGATGGGTCCATGTTCTATACAAGAAAATCAAAACCACGAAGACAAATAGGATATAACAAAGGATGTATATAGAAGGAAAACGAGTGAGATATCAAGAATGGAGATAAGCGAAGAAGAGGAACAAAATAAGATCAACCCAGTCTGATACCATAATAAGTTTTCATTATCACGGAATGTAAATAGAAAAACAAAAAATAACAATGAATAACACGCATGCTAATTTACGTAGAAAGACGATAAACAATAAAATTGATTATTATTTTTCTGACTGAAAGAATACGTCTTCTATTTTTTTTTATAAGACACAAATGGGTCCATTAACTAAAGCGCAACAGAATATAAATCCTAATATTCAAAGTTACTATCTTGGTCTATTTTGTGTATTTCGCTTGTCCTTCTAACGTTATCACACTTGTTTTAATTTAAAATTCTAAAAACCTCTTTGTTGTAAACCTTCTTGAGTTTCTTAAGTTTATCCTTATATGCCATCATTCTATACTAGTTACCATATATATAACTCTTCAGTCTATTCACTAGTTCATCAAATCCCTTTTTACATTGCGAAGCATGAAGTGTTCTAAAGGGTTTTTATTACTATATATTTTATACTTCCTTTTTATTATTAATCTTACATTACATCAATTTTTTAAAGTTAAATAACACACTTAAGTAAATATTGTTCTTTTGTTACGTTGATTCTTATAATAGTTGAAATATCTTATAGTAAAACAAAAGTTTAATAAGCATATAAGTAATATATATATATAAATGTAAGTGTCTTATAAAATATTACAAATTATTAAAAAAAAAATATTCTATTGAACAAATTTTGCAAGTGATATTTTTTTTTAAAACAAGAACTGAAATATCTAATGAATCATAGTCAAATATCACAATTTCATTCTTGAACAGTATTAATGAACCTAGATCATCATACCACAAGAATATATACCATTGAGCTTATTGCATGGCGGCACCACATGCTCCTGCTCAGCACCAATCTCATAATGAAAACTTACGCTTTCTTGGATAATTTGGCCATGAAAAGTTTCCTTCAAAACCTAGTATAATTTCATGTCAAAGCAAACAAAAGGATATATTAATAAGAAAGCCGTTGACAGAATCCATATTAGATTATCCGAGCAATATCACCTTATATAACAGTAAATAATTTGTTAAAAAGATTATGAAACAAACCAATAATTACAAAATTATTGCGTATTGACATTTTCAAGAGTCACATGTTCTCATACTAATTGTAGACTCTAATACCCCCAAACATTCAGGGAATAGCTATTATTCTACAACTTACAATAACCCTAACCACCCTATCATACATGTCCAATTAGGAACACCAAGCACGTGGCCACTAAATCTCGATCTTCTGTGATTCCACCATTACTTAATTAATTGTGTCAACTGACAAAACTTTGCTGAAAAATCATAGTTGGCTTCTGAGAAACTGTCATCTAAGTGCCAAAATCTTCACCCATTTGCAAAGTATTTTAACATTTTAAAATCAATGTTCACATGATCCCATGAGTATAACAGCGCAATACATTAATATATTAATGTAATTGAAAGTTTTTGAAGCAATCCAGATGTTATCACATGCATTGTTTAATATAGTAATACATTCTCTGGTTGTAACCCGTGGATAAGGTTAGGGTTACTCTAATAAGGTTTGTTGTCATATTCCTTATAATGTTGACACCATCAATTTGGGAGGTTTCAATATATCTATATCAAAGTTCTAAACTTACTATTAACTTTGTACATCAATTTGAAAGTATGACATGTGCTATCTTACTCACCAGTATTACATAATATTAAGCAGTATTATAAGTTTCTTATTACAAGTTAGAACCTAGAACCATTGTGTTTTTTCCTTCTCGTGAATTCTAAGTTTCTGAGAGTAGAAACTTAATTTAAGTGACACAACTAGTTGCGTCTTCCCTTTTCACTAACTTAGTTTGTGCATTGGCATATATGATTTCAACGTTTAGTTAATTTACCATGGAAAATAAATTAACCAGAAACTTACTCCTGTTTCAACAGTTGACTGTGAACACACGTACATATCTGTAAAACAATATCTCAGTGTTTTCTTTTCATCAGAATTAACATTTGTCTTTTACGCCGAGACAACAAGATATTAAATGGGGAAGAGAGATGAGAAGGAAAGAGCAGCACGAAATATGGCAAATTAGCAATGGAGCAGGGAACAGCGCACTCTTCTCTGAAGCCAAATTAATACTAGACTCACATGTGGTAGCTAGAGTTACTGGTGAACATGTCACATGAAAATTATGTTGTTATCTCTCTCTCCCTCTCAGTAAGCTTTAAGAGGTGAGCCTTTGTCAATGTTTCTCAATACCAGAGTGTAAACAACCAAAATTTTAATACCCTTTTTCAACATAACGAGATTAGTTTAAATAGAAAAGATCTGACAATTTTGTGATACTTTTTTCTAAAAAAATTTAGTACAATAGACTTTACTTAAAATATGATCGTATTTATCTTAGTATTTATGAATGATGAGACAAAGTGTAAATTTTCATTAAAATTGAACCTTTTTTATGTGCATGCATATTCACCTGAGCTAAAATTTGTCGAGTTGCTTTGCATGTCAATGAACAGTTGTTTTTATGACGTAGAGATATGGGAGGAGGCAAACTAATAGGTGGTGACATGACAAGTATAATATAATTTGGTTTATTTTCAGTGCCAAATTTTGACTACTTTGATTATCAAGTGCAGAAGGAAAAAGGAAAAGTGTAGAAGGAGAGAGAGATGAGTTGAAAGTGAAGGTGAAAAGAGAGAAGTGGGTGACAGTGATCACACATGGAGTAGCAAGGACTACTACACTGATCCACTCTCGCTCCTTCCCTTGTCATGAACAAGAAAATCGACAATGTCCCATTCACGAGAATGACCATTTCCAACTCTCCTTGTTTTCTTCCCACCCTTTCCATCTCCTTGTCTTCTTTCCCTCTCGGAATGTGTGTTTGATTCCCTTGCTTTTTTAATGCCCACTTTCTCAAATTCCATTACATTTTCTTCACCCTTCTATGCTATGCTATACTCATCACGGATCAAACAAATCAGCATATATATAATAAATAAATTTTACATGCTCTATAGCCTCTTACATAATAATTAAATTCTTATTAAAAGAAACTTCACGTTTAATGTCTATGCCAACACATAGACATAAAAAAGTCTCTCGTACGTAGTACATGCAAAAAAAAAATTTCTTTAGCAGTACAAAAGTTTGATTCAAAAGCAAGCAAAGCTAATTGGATTAAAAAATGGGGAAAATGTGAAGAGAATCTCTTTTAGTGGCCCCTCTGCAATCAGACACCAACAAGCACGGTCTCGCTGTTAATTGGAAATTTTTTCTCAAGACCCATTACTCAAAAGTTTCAAGAAAACTAGCCATTTTAATTAACTGAAAAAGAAAAGGTGACTAACTCTTTATTCTTTTATATAAAACTTTCAAGCCCCACCCGAAATATTCTTCTTGATATACCCTATTTTATACATCAAGTTTTTTACCAAAACATGGGTTTTAATTTAATAACTCATTAAGTATGGTAATCAATTGACACAGACACCCTCGAGATGATTTCATTTTCATCCGGAAAAGGGAAAACTACATTGCAATCTGAAACTCTCTCTTTGCTGCTTGATAATTTGAAATGCTACTGTTCCAACCAAGGCCAAAGGCCAGATTGATCATCAATGCCACAAAACATGTTGCTTAAGCTCTCTTCTTTGACCATATGATCAATCTTTTGGCACTGAAGGTCTGGCCTTGAAGCGGTTTGGAAAAGCTGAGCCACTCCTGTTGATCTAGTAGAAGATGGGAAGAGGCTTCTGCTGTTCTGCTGAGTGGATAGAGGACTATCAATAGCTGGGGTTCTTGAGATATCCAACTTGATTTCTGAGCTGTTCTCACTTCTATTGCTGCTGGAGCCCTCAGTTTCTTTATTGAGGTTGATGGATTCAGTGGGTTCTCTGCTTTTCAGTGCCAATATCTGCGGCAGTGAGTGGCAGCAGTGAAATTAGCTAATCCAAAATTGCAAAAATGTTAACATGCAGGAAAGGTTGAAATATCAAACGTGTAATCGGCCTAAAACAAAGGTGTCCATGTCGAAAGGAGCCAAATGATTGTTTATTTCCAAACCAAGGAAGCTATGCGTTGCATGACAAACATGTAATTGAGTGGAATCTGGTCTTTATGAAGTTACTGTGGATGATTGGAAAAAGCATCTTTGCAGAAAGCTATCATAAAAAGGTTCTGAAAGCCACGATATAAAATTTTTTAAAAAGAAAAGATCATGATTAGCTAGCTTTATTGTAAAAAATCAAAACAATCAGACATAGCAGAACTTGAACATATCCTCCGCTTCTTCTTCAATTTAGGATTAGTTTGAATAATTTTCTCAGCAACCACATAGCAGAAAGAAACAAAAATGAACTATAAAGAAGTAAAATACATCGATCTTTTCCTATAAGTTAAAAGTTAATTTATGCACCTCAACATCAGAAAAGTTAGCTAAAAAAGTTTCTAAAAAAAGTTTAATTTATTTTATCTTCTTAAATAATTTAATGATCTTTGCATGTAATATATTTGTTAAGAAAATTATCTGAATTGGGCCTTAGAATTGAGGAAAAATTGATCTTCTTTTCTAAGTTCTCTTCTAACAAAACAAGAAGCTTAAAGAAAAATTGGACTGCAGAAGTAACAAAAACTTGTAATAAAACTGCAAACCTCAGTCTGAAGTTTTTGGTTCTGAGCTTGAAGTGCATCATTATCTGCCTTGATAGCTTCATATTGTCTTTTGAGAAGATCATAGTCCTTCTCCAACTGTTTGGTCTTCCACCTAGCCCTCCTGTTCTGGAACCATATAGCAATCTGTCTAGGCTGCAAGCCAAGAGCCCTTGCTAGCTGCATTTTCCTCTCAGGTTCAAGCTTGTTTCCCAACTCAAAGCTTTTCTCAAGTGTCTTCACTTGTTCCATATTAAGCCTCCTTTTCTTCTCTCCTGCCTGTGATCCGTCATCAGATAAATCCTCCTCAGCATTAGCTTCTTCTCCAAGTTCAATCCCTGAAAATGACATAGATCTCTTGCCTAGAAAGGATGCTCCTCCTGCATCAACATTTGAAACATGGTGTTAATCCCATGACATATTATTGCACTATGTTTAGTGAGTGAGTTTATGTCTAAAAGTCAGTACCATGGTACTCTTGAGGTGCACATGAAGTTATAATTGAGTTGAGTGAAGGTGGAGGTTGATGGTCATCTTGGTGAGGTGTTTGTAGCATGAAATTTGCTGGGAAGAAAGCCATATCATTGCTAGTCTATGCCTGCCACTGATCTTCAATAGCTGAATGATATTCTTATCACCATGTGAGATGTGAAGAGGAGATTGCTGATGCTGAAAGGATAAGCTGTGTTGTTGTGAAACAACAAATAAAGAATACAGAACACCTTCTGCTAAATTGAATAGGATGGATATACTGCCCCAGAGGATGGCTTATATATGAGTCTCTACGGAGAGAACTATTGTTCTCTTATGTGAATATTTGGAAAGGTTGGACCAAGTTTTTGCGGAAGCAACAATGACGAAGACTAAGGTCTAATGGTCCTCATCTTCCACTAATATATTGAAGAAGATGGACAAATTGCTTTGAAGGGTAGCTTATATACCTTATCAGTTTAAGGGGGAGCTCTTGTTTTCTTATGTGATAAATTCTAAAGAAAAAGGAAGTTGGGAGGAAAAGGTGAGAGAAGAAAGAGGAGAGGAAGAGAGGGACAAAGGGTGTGAGATGTTTGAATCTATAGTTCTATACACCATCTTCAATATATATCACTGGATTCTTTATTTTACTTATTGTATTTAAGTTGCTGCACTTAAATAAAAATAAAAAAGTTCAACTGATTTTATTTTTCATTTATATGAAAGGGAAAAACAATTAGTCAAGCATTTTAAACTTATATCAATATTAGATGTCAAAATGACGTTTAGCGATTGGAAAAAGAATAAAGAAAGAAGGATTATTTTTGGAAAGGAAAAAAGAAACCTAACTTCTCTGCGTCAACCTGTCTAATATTCCATTGGAGTGTGTGCTTGTTAAGATCATTGCTTGCAATTATTTTCCTAATGATAAATTAGCTTCTCACTTAGGAGACAGGCAGTGGGGTTTTTCTAAACAAAGAAAGGTTGTCCTTAAATATAGTTATAGAAATTGGAATGGTAGCTAGCTAGAGGCTATGTCCATGATTCCTTTGTTGAAGGAAATGAAGATTCATATATTATACGCTTCTTTAACATGAGGTGGGTGAATTTAGAGCTTAAATAAAGAAACGTCCCTAGTGATCTTCTATCAGTAAAAGCATAAATAATGTGCAGTAGATGGAGTAGTTGTTAATGTTATGGAAAGGTTCTTAGTACAGAATAAAAATAATAATAACATGAGTTTTTTGTCGTCCTTTAATTTATAATATGTATGTGATTTTGTTCCTTTTCATGTTTTCACAATATAATTTTGCATAAGTTGATTTCTTTTACTTTGGTTTAATTGAATCTAAAAGGATGGAAAGTGTATTTGATGAAGGGTGAGAAGAGATGAGAAGAGAAGAGAAAGAGAAAGAGAGAAGTTAGAGGAATCTAGGGGATGGGTCCAATGAAGAGGGGCAGGGTTTGCCACCTAACCCACCAACAGGTATCATGCATTAGGACGAAGCTCTTTCGCATCAACCATTATCCCTTATTGCATCAGTTTCAGCCCAGCCCCTATCTGATGATGCCTTTGTGTGTATACCTATGTGATGAGGCTTCAAAAGCTAAGCTAAGCCTGTTACCATCTTCTTCTTCTTATCATGACCCCACCATAGCTGCCCTTTCTTGTCCTTTTCCCTTCCATATATATCTCCATCTACTTCCCACATTGCCACTGCCTCCACTCTCTATACTTCTCCCAACATCCCCTCAAATATATATAAATTACATCTACACATACAATTGCCTAATTAAAAACTTAAATCTCCTAGAACAAAGCCAAACAACTTTAATATATTTATCTCTCTCTATCTCTCCATATATGCTTTGTGCAAGTGCAACCCTAGTTAATTGCTAGCTACTACATGCCAACATGTCCAACATTTTACCATACTAAAACAAGTCAACCAGGAGTCCATTTGTTTGTTTTAATAGTATTGCTGTAATCTTTGTTGTTGTTGTTGTAAGAAATTACAAAAATGTTGAAGTTGGGTTTAATATAAGGTGAGATTTTAAAAGAAGAGTTTAGTTTGACTTATGGTGCAAGGCAAGTAATAAGAAATGTTAGGGTTAGGGACAGAGAAATAAAGGTTCAGGAAATTACATTCATCCGTACAGGCAACAACATTTATTGGGTCTGATGGAAACTGCAGTGCCACTACCACAAGTTGCTAGAGAGGCTTGAGCAGTGGTTTTGTTTTGAAACAAACAGACTATACTGTTATTATTTTAATTTTATTTTGGGAATTGGTTTCACATGAAACAATGAAGAAGGACATATACATGTACAATTTTGCTGTTGATGATTGCTGAATTTTCTAATTTTCATACATATGGGGATGAAATCAGTACCCAACAATATGTACATCAACTGATAGTGTCAATATGGCAATGAAGCTTCATCTACACATTTAAGAAGTAAAAAGTACATTCAACTTTACTACTGTTATTTTTCCGTTATTGTTTTGTCATGCATCATCATCTACATATATTGTATTTTCAAACAGGAACTTCGCAGACACATAGGACCCATGAAAGAATTAAATTTCCAACAAATGGTCCCATTTTCGCTAAATCAGCCACATACATGCACGACCACAAGCTCTTCTTTTATTTAACGACTTCCAGACTTTCTGATAAGTACATTAGTTGATTCAACATATAATTGATGGTGTTATTTTGACACCAATACTATAAATCCAGATCATTTTTCAAATGATGTAATCTACATTAAAATTGATTGATGTATACATGCATACGATCCACAGAGGTTTCTGTACATGAATTGAAACCTTATTTACGTAAATCATAATTATAAAATTTACTTTGCAGCATGTACAAATATGAGGCCTTGTTTTGTTCATACTTTGTGCACCTTACATCTATGGATTTTTTTCGTGTCCAGCAAATATAAGATCAATCTTCACTTTATAAAACTACCACAATGATACGTAACTAATACACAAGTCACTAGCTTTTGTTGATTAGGTTTAAATTAGATTAGCTTTCTAGCACATTAAGCTTTTCAATTGTAAAATCCCGTTAAAACTTTTTTAAGACAAACGCTGAATTCTTTAAATTTTTTAGTAGTGAGAAAGATAAAAAAGAAGTTTTCTAAAAAAAGGGTACATAGTTATTTTAAATTTACGCAAAAAAAAAATATCATTCTAGATTTTTATTCAATTTGTTCTTTATGCGTTTGTTGAAAAAGTGCATCTAATTGACTCTTTATATTTTGTAAAGTATGAGGACACAAAGGTGGATGTGGTTACCCGTTTAATTTTCTTTTTCTTTATGTTCTTTCCAGATTGCAAATACATCTTCAAAGGAAAAAGATTATGAATAGTATGGCATTTTGAGCAATTGTTTTCAAAGTATGGAAAAGTTTTTATAGCAGAAAATCACCAACACCCTGATGTGAATATTTCGTGGCACGGAATGTCTTTGATATACCCTTACATATATAATATCATGTTTGGCTATGTTGGTAAAGAAAATTAAGTAGAAGAAAGTGATAAAAGGAATAAAGAAAAGGGTACTCAAGTTTAATATGTTGCTACATGCAAATTGTATCACCCATTTAATTAATCTTGTTCTAAATTAAGAACAAATGAAAAATGATATTGAGAAAAAGAACAGATAGACTAAAGAATCTGTGTATTGGGATGATGGGACATGATAGGGTCCCATGGAAATACTGCTTTGATATGTAGCCAAAGACAAGCAGCTCTCACTGCTTCACATGCCTTTATTAGTTGGAAACTGAATGGGTACTCCATTGGCATAGGGTGGATCCATGTTCCTTACTCTTTCTCTTCATTTTTAATTTCCCCCTCTTAACTTTTCTCTTATTAGGAGACTAAAAATAAGATAAATATTTTAAAAAATGAATTCCAAAATTCAAGTGGGGTAGAGAAAAGAAAAAAAAAAATATTAGCTAATGAATCTTCTCCTCCACATGCTCTTATGCTTCTGGTGTGTTCATTTTACTCATATCCCATGTGCTATCTTTGCTTCACATCTCTTTTTTCTAGAGAGTGTTTCCCTACTTTATTCTTCCTTCTCAAATTTTCAAATATTTTGGGTTTTGGGATTTTCCTACAAGGAAGAGATATGTATTGATAGTGATACGTCAACTACTGGTCCAGTTATGTTTCAATTTTTTTTTTAATTTATAATATTTACTCGTGATAATTTCTTTCTTTCTTTTTTAACTTTCTCATATGGGAACAGATGGCCCCATGCATCACAACCGTCCATTGCGGAGGATACTTCCCTGATTGTATACATCTTGAAAGTGCTATTTGTTTCAGAGAGAAAGAGGAATATATATATATATATATATTGCTTTGCTTCCAAAATGAGATAAAATAAAATAATAATACTCGCATATCTAAAAATGTTGGTAACATCTTAAATAAAATAAAAAGATGTAGGTAGTATCCCTTTGGTAAAGAAAGTTATGTCGATTGATTCCTTTAATTCTTTTATTATAAATAAATAGTAACATTAAATTAATTTATTTTAGTTAGAATTTTTTAATCAGCAAAGAAAATTGGATATATTTATAAGGGGAGTACTTTATATCTCTCTAAGAGTTTACATCTCGACTAAGACAGGTTAGTCTAAAAGCCTTAACTGATACATAAACCCTTCACTCTTAAATAATAATTTACTTTCTCAGTCATAAAAGATTATATTAATTTTATCCACTGGTATCACTTTTTTATTAAAAAAAACTATTGAAATGCTGATTTATATGATCTGTAGATGAAATTATTATATATTTTTAAAAAGAAAATCGAAGCAATAACACACATATTTTGGTAAATAAATCCATGATCTTTTTTTGTTTTTTTTTTTTTCGAATTGTTTTGTTAGACATAGACATTGGACGTAAAACTTGTTTGGAATAATACTATACATATTTTCTCAGTACGTGACCATTGTTGAGTATTAATTCTATTATTTATTATGAAAAAAAAATAAAGAATTGGAAAAGATTGAGATAAGCAAGTATCAAGAAAACCTGAAAGAGAGAAAGCAATAGTATGAAATGGACATTATTTTTCTGTTTTGTTCTATACCAGGTAATTATGACTAGATAAGTAGGTGATGAAGAGAACATGATAGTATTGAAAATTAATGTTTAAGAATCACGTAATGACATATCAAAAATATCAAGCCATACATTTGAAGATCATAGGTCATCTATTAAATGATAAGTATGTTGGTCATAGGACGTTATCTAAGGCCTAATGAAATTGGCAGGAATGACAATTCTATTATCAAAATTTTGGAATTTGAACAATAATTAAATTCTTGGATACCAAAAATTGTTTTTCTAGTATCTTATATCTCCTATTTCTCTAATCAATTTTTCAATACTTAAACTTATCTAACAAACATTGAGAAAAAATCTCAATAAATATGACATGTTCCAAATGAAAAGGGACACTTGAATTTATTGACTTGAACTCACTATTTTAAACTTTAACAAATTGATACCCACCTATCCACCCACTGTGAGGTTATGTAAAATTTTCATTTCTCCATAAGACAAAACCATGAGAGACCAAAGACAAATAGTTCAACCCGATGATGGTCACATTTCAATCTTGTGAATCTTGAAAACCATGAGAGAATTGTAATAGTATAACGTGAAAGCTGGGAGAATAGCAGAGGAGGCAAAAGCAGAATAAGACTGATTACATGAATTTAAGGAAGTACACATGTCATGCGTCTATGTTCTTTTTCTTGAACTTGTCTTGGTTTTGAATTTCTTCAATGAAGTTTGAACGAAGATTGTTTAAGATTGTTTTTCAAGGAGAATCTTCTCATTAATCGGCATACGGGTGTTTCTATTAAATGTATACACGATCTTCTTATTATTTATATTGGCAAAATTAAACATATATCTTCCTTCTCATTGTTAATCGACACATAGACATTTCTATTGAATACGCGATCTTCTTATTATTTATCTTGCCAAAGTTAAACATTTATCTTCCTTCTCATTGTTAATCAAGATAGGGACATTTCTATTAAACGGATACACGATATTCTCATTATTTATCTCGACGGAGCTAAACAATTATCTTTCTTCTCGTTTTTCATTGAATACGGGAATTTCTATTACACAGATACCCAATCTTCTTATTATTTATCTTGAAAAAATTAAATAATTATATTTCTTATTGTTGTTAATCAGAATATAGACATTTCTACTTTATTTCATAATTAATACGACAGATTGGTGATCAAAGAGAAAAGTGATTATGTAACATTTTCTTAAGTAGTGTTGCAATCAATGAGGGAGGTAACTTAAATCATAAACTCGTTTCAAACATAAACTTATTTCATCAGGGAAGGTACCTTAAATTAGAAGCTCGTTTCATTTTAATATTAAAATTTTTATAAAATAAAATGGTCAGGGCAAGGGCAATCAGAACGATATTTATAGTAAGCCAAATAAACTTTGGAATTATCAAATGGGGTCATTAAGGAACTAAATATGAATAATGATTATAAAATATGACCAAGTAAGTAAATTCATCATTAAATACTTAAAAGATTCAAACAAAATACCAGAAAATAAATCTTGATAAAATAAAACTAATCTTAATCCTCCACTAGCTTAGCATTTACCACCATCTTGAAAGGATCGGTGGTCGACAAGTCAACGTCAAAGTATAAAACCTAAACTTGGTCGATGGTGGTCTTAAACCCGGTTCCGAAGGAGGAAGCAATCTCTTTAGGGATTTGTCCATGACCTTCCATTCTTTCTCCTTCAAAACCCAATAGGCATAGATTTTCTCTATGTCATTGTCCTTCTCCTTAAGGTGAAGGACTTCGTCATCTTTCTCCATAAGGTGAAGGGTCATTGCAGTTTTTCACTCCTCAATTGACGAATGAAGTTGATCTACTTCAAGTAATGCGACCTTAAAGTAATCAAGTTTTTGTTAGGAGGCAACCAAGTTTTTTGTCTTCTTTTCATTGACTTGCAGGGTTATATTCGATTGACCGCTAACTAGTGAGCAATAGCCAGTGCCTTATGAAGACATCCTTGAAAGCCTTCGTAAATAAAAGGCAAGTCTTGCTTTTTTAATATCTTCGCAACTCCTTCCAAGAGGTTGTGAGCATGGTTGTGGGCAGAATGGCAAATATTGAGGTCCAAGGACCATTTAAGACCCTAAGGACCTTAAGGATTCCAATCTCTTCCAAGTATCATGTCCACCTTTGGACTTCGATTGTCCAATTGGGAATTAGCTGACTATGTAGGAACCACCGACGATGTAGAAGCAATCTTTTTGTCATTCCTAGCCTTTTTCTTCTAAGTTAAGGGTTCGAGGGTGTCTCCTCAATATCATAACATTGTACGATGATCTTGCTTAGGGCCCATGACTGTGATAGCATGCTCAGCCTCTTTCAAAGCCTTTATCTCCTTGAAGTGATGGGCTATTTGTTTTTTGGAGATCATCATTTTATCTACAAACAAAGGAACTAAGGTTAATGTTAGAAAGTAAATAGCCTCCAACTTTTCCAAATTTTCGTAGTTCTCGCGCTCAGGCAATTCAAGTTCCTCCACCTTCTGAGCACTCTGAACGTAAGGCTTTCAAGGATAGTGAAACCCAACAAAAGCATAAAACAATATCAATAGTAAAACCTAGAAAAATCAACAAAAATGGAAGGCAAATTTAGAGAAGAGGCGAAAGAGAAAGGAGAAGTTCAAATACAAAATGAAAACTCAATCAACAAGTGAAAGCAAGGCAAGAATAATATTTATTTGAGGACACAAGTAAGGTGAAGTGAATGATGCTCTGAAAAGAAGGAAAGGGAAAAAATGAAGCATAAGCCCTTACGTTTTTTCTTAAACCATATGAAATGGCCCTAAATGAAACAAGGCAAGAGAGAGAGAGGTACGTTGAGTCCACCCAATCTAATGCGCAAATCAAAATGTTACACGTTGAAAGGTGTTCAAATAGGTGTAAAGTCCTAAAACAACTTTAGGATACAGTTCTTAGAAACTTGTGGATGTGACATTTGAGGAACTCAAAGGATGGTCTTAAAATGCTTTTTTAAGCTTTTTTCTCTCTATTCGACTCAAGGCTGGGTTGTGTATCGTCCGTACTTGGAAGGACAGTCATGGCTGGCCAGGTACATGGTAAAGGGGACACTTCATGGTAGTGTTGAGACCTAAGGTTTAAGTGGCACATAGTGACACATCGCTCTTTAGTAATACTTCTGTCGACCATGTATTTCTTATTAGGCAATGGATATGTCGGTCATAAGATGTCATTTCTGTCAAGTCTAACAAGATTAACAAGAACAACAATTTTGTTTCTGAAATTTTGGGAGCTTTAGCAACAACTAAATTCTTGGATACTAAAACTCGTTTTTCTTGTACCTTATATCTCTTACCCCTCGAATAAGTTTTCTAGTAATTAAACTTATCCAACAAACACTGAGAATAAGAGAAAAATCACTATGAATATGACATGTCCAAATAAAAATAAACATTTAAGCTTATCGACTTAAAGGCATTACTTTGAACTAATACACATTTCTTTTCTTTATTTTTTTAATAGAAAATCTTTAATTTAATTTTTTTTAAGTCACCATAAAATTAAAATTAAACTAATTTCTTTTATTATATCGGATAATTTAATATATATGTTGATGTTAAGAAAGATTATCACACAGATTCCTACAATTTTTCCTAAAAAAAAGTGTGTAATCATATTAGGCAAGTCCATCTTTTTTGTAAAACATAAAATAACATTGGTTCTCAAATTAAGTAGTTGTAACAAATGTGATGACCTTTTTCTAAATAAAATATCACCTAATACTATATTACTTTGCTTGCCATCTTATTTACTATACAAATATAATATCAAGGTAAGATGTCATATAAGTTGTCAATTGATACATTTATATTAAATCAGAAATTGATGTTGTATATAGATACGGTATCAGTTGGAATAGTAACTGATATAACCTTTAAGTTCTTTTCTCCCTCAAGCCACCTCCCTTGCGCCCTTTTCCCCCTCCACTGTCGTTAAGGCTATGAAGAGCCTTCACCTCCACCAAGTTCTTCCCTTCTCTGCATTCATTGTTACTACTTTCTAAATTTTTTTACCAAATCTTTTATTATAATTATTTAATAATGTATTCAGTAAATACTAACTAGAGTTAAAACTTAATTAATTATTATTAATATAACTAAATTTTGTTGGTCTAAAATAACATGTGTATAGAACTTGGTTAAATTTAAGAATGTAATATTGTATACATTAAGTTTAGTTAAGTTATTTAATTATATTAGAAATTTAGAATCCTTTAAATAATATGATATACGTTAATTTGTTATTTACTTTGAATGTTGTTAAAAGGTATGTTATTTGATTTGTTAGTTTTAGAGAATTGTATTTGTTTCATTATAAATGTATGCATGCTATCATTGATCTTTCTTTACTGTAAATTGTCGTACTCTTGTGATATGTGAGAAAGTCCCAAAAACAAAGGAGGCTCTATCAAATTGTATGATTTATTTGAGCCTCAATTCATATAAAAATCAAATAGAATGTTAGAAATACGTACAATTAGTAATGGATCCATGAATTTTGAAAAAATAATATTTAGATGGTTACTTATATTAATATACAAGTACAAATCACACATTATATGTATATATATATTACATAATTATTACATCTTCACTAATCATCAATACGTTTAATTCAAATCTTATTGAATATTGATGGTTAATTTGAGAACCAAACTAATTATGATTAGTTTGGTCCAAATTTTGAGTAAAATAAATCAATTAATAAAATTAACTTGAACTAAAT
>Ga0209489_102636_pt1 | contig 36133 bp, 21 predicted proteins | sample SiratrowhiteBW_FD_187527 | JGI IMG/M metagenome (GOLD analysis project Ga0209489, IMG submission 187527) | Root nodule microbial communities of legume samples collected from California, USA - Siratro white BW (SPAdes) (version 2) | ecosystem: Host-associated > Plants > Roots > Nodule | place... | reverse complement strand
TTGTGTTTACAGGTACGGGTTGTTATTTTTTTAATCTTATGAAAAGAAAATTATGGGGAAATCGTGATTGGTTTAACGAGTTTGTATGTTTGTTTAAGTAATGGAATAAAAATATTTAATTGGTTAGAGTTTGGTATAAGCAATTTTTTAATATTAGAGTTCAGTACGTAATAGGACTATAAAATTTAAGGTGAAAGAAAATATTTATTTATGAGATTCAATGTTAGAGTACGGCGGTCGAAGTGACAGCTTCATTATCAAGTTACTCGTGATCATTCCCACTTGTATTATCTAAGGTTCGGTGGTTGATAATAATTGAGGGATGGTATTAGATTGTATATACAAAGTGGTGGAGGGGGCGGAGGGGAGAACGATTGATTCACTCGGTTGTATCAAATAATATTATTATTAAAACCAATTAGTGATTTTTGAAACTTTTAATATAACCAAATAATTAAAAAAAATTATTAGCTCTCTTATAATTTTAGGGTAAACAGAATATCTGAATCTTAATTTGAAATTAATAACAATTAAAGCATAACATTAATATTAGATAATTAAGAGAAATTGTTTTTAATAACCCTATTGCATATATTGACGTGACAAATCCATTAGGTACTGGTGATTAGCTACCAATACATAAAAACGTGACTAACCAATTTAAATTCAAATATATACTTTTAATTCAAAACTATGATAAATTCAATTTATATTTTTATTAAAACTGATTTATTATTTTTTAATCTAAACAAAATTAGTAATATGAAAATAAATAATAAAAAAATTATTTTTTTCTTTAACGATGACTCAACTATTTTTATAATAATAATATTAACTGAACAATATATAAATCATCGAATGTAAATATATGTTTTACTGTTTTAATAATAATATTGTATATAAATTATTAAATATAAATATATATAAAATTTTGTTATTAAAATTTTATTAAATAATTAGATTATTTAAAATTTTGAACCGTCTAATAGTTAATATTTTTATTTTCAAAGGAAAAAAAAAAGTGAGAAGATTTCCCGATGATTTGGGATAAAATAAAGAAACGATGACGATTCTATAAATATCTGTCATCGTCGACAGTTGTTGTACGATAAGACCATTGTTGATTCTCTTATGTCTGGCCTCTAATGACAATTATGAGGTCAACCATTGTGAAAAAAAAGTTTGGTTTACTTGATTGAGTTTTTAAACGGAATTTTTGCACCAGCAAAATATACATGTAGCAAAAGATAAGGAAAAAAAAACTAATAGAAAAATCAAACATTGAAAGAATTTGTGAGGTTAATGAGTTCTTTATGTAAGGATTAGAGAAGGCACAAAGTAAAGTATATTGTAGAATCTGTTTTTCTCTCTGACTGCTAGAGAAATATCTTTTACGTTCTTCCCTATATTTTGCTTCGTTGATACAAACACTATTAACCTACATTGCAATATGTAAGAAATACACATACTCTTATAATCATAAAGTTCTTCATTAATTATACTACAAATTTTATTACATAGCACTTCATTTCTTACAAAACCAAATTGGAGAATGATAATACGGCTTCCATAAACATTTATTTAATCTTTTTCATAATTTCTGACACGATCTACAGACTGCATGACTTATTTTGTAATTAGTTTAAACATAAGATTGTCATGCAAATTCCTAATCACACATGCTTCTTAGGAACTAGGCAGAGAGGAATTTTCTTGTGTTGGACGAGTCCTGGAAGCATACGAGTGTCTATGTCTTCCCTTGTGATTCCTTGAGACATTTCCCAATCAAATGAATAGAGAAGATTAGCAAGCACAAGCTCCACTGTGATGATTCCCATGTGTATGCCAGGGCAAACCCTTCGCCCAGCACCAAATGGAATCAGCTCGAAATCATAGCCCCTAAAATCTACTTTGCTGTCAAGAAACCTCTCAGGATAAAACTCTTCTGGATCATTCCATGTTTCTGGGTCTCTATGCACTGCCCAAGCATTCACATACACCAATGTCTTCTCTGGAATTTTGTACCCTCCAATGCTACACTCTTTAATCGTTTCCCTTTGGATGAGGAGAGGCAGTGGAGGGTACAATCTCAGTGTTTCTTTTATAACAGCCCTCAGATAAGGAAGCTTTTCAATACCATCTTCCTCTATAAAATCTTTCCCTCCATACACGTTTCTAATCTCCTCTTGGGCCTTCTTCATAACTCTAGGGTTCTTCATCAGTGCTGTCATGGCCCAGACTACTGCGGCTGCAATGGTATCTGACCCTGCCAAAATTATATTCTGTGATGTACAAAGACATGAAAAATACTTTATTAGAAACTTTGACAAATAATAGTGGCAAGAAAAAGTTATTTCATTCAGTATACGATTTAATTATTGGAAGAAAAACATTTTCTGCAAAAATAATTTATGTGTTAATTGTTGATACAAAGAGTGCCAAAACTCATATATATGCACTACACATCTCTTTCTATCTTCCTTAGTTAATTACTTCATATTTATCTTTCAACTTATTACATACATACAAACTAACCACTCAAAAACTGTTTCCTATATTACCATGTCCCGTAAGAATGGTATATTCCCTTTAACTTCCGCCCAAAATCTAACACTCCAACTAGTGAGACTTGTATTCAATTTAATTATTATTAAATAAATTGTATTGTTTTGATCCTAAACCTAAATTTATTCAGATTCTTCCAATTTGATGTTTCAACTATTGAATTAAGATCCAATATGGTATTGAGGATTTTATAGATATACGAGGACCTAGATTCGTTCTCATTGTTTTCATGTGCAGTAAAAGTAACTTTTGAACCAGTTACCAAGTTAGTTTGCCTTGAGTGATATATCTAACTTTTAAAATTTAAATGTATTTATGTTTTACTAATTATTTGGATTTAAAGTATTACAATATCACAGAGTGATATTATATGTTTCCATTAATTTATTCTTCGCTGTTCGAAAAAAAAAAATAAACTAGTAGACAACGTGACAAAGAATGATACATGAAGGAAAAATTGAGAAAGTTATAGGTGATATGATGAAAGAGGAAGAGGAGGGAAAAATGAATGAATGTAATAATATATAGCACTGTAAATTTAATCCTTAGCCTATGGATTAATCCAATTCACTTCTGCATTAAGAACTTTTTTATTGATGCATTAACTTAGTGGGTTGAAAGGCCTCACTTCGGAAGCTCTCGTATAAATTGATTTAGGATTCCGGTCCTAAGTATTAATTGATTTAGGGTTTGGACCCAAGTGGGTTTAATCCACTACAAGACTTTAATTAATTCATAAATTTTTTTCATAATTGCATGAATTCTTAGAAGATATTCTAAATATCAAATTCATCTTCAAATATTTTACATTTTGTATAAATTGATTTTTAATTAATTTTTATTATTTATAACTTAATTGTAAGATTAAGAATCAACCCAAATTGGGTTCAGTTCAATATATGCTCAGTCCAATCCAATCTTGCGTGAGTTGGATTCCACTCGACTAAAATTATTCTAACTTCAACCTAACCTGGCCTAAATCATACTCAGTCTGATCCTAAGCTTGATTCACAAACTCTGACTTGAGCTCGACTTATCCTAACCTAGCTAGGCTCAACTAACCGAAAATGGATTTGATTTAACCTAAGCCTAGGCCAACTTGTCATGTGCTCGACTTGACCTGACTAGGTTGATCCAAAACAACTTGAGCTCGACCTGACTCAAGTTGGCCTGGGCTCAATCTGACATTGGTTAACGTGGGTCTGATCTAAACCAGACTCATCTCAGCTCAACCTAACATTGGTCAGGGCTTGACTTGACTCAATCCGATAAGGGTCCAATTCAACTCAACATGAGGTGAACCTGATTTAACTTGACCTGACCTAGACTCAGTTCAACTAAACTTAATCTATTTGATATGGTTCGACTTCACCTAAGTTTGACCCGACCTACCCATAATGACTTAGGCCTGACTCAATCTGAATTAGGCTCGACCCAACTCGACTTGACCTGAACCTGACCTGACTTAACTCAATGTTGGTTGAATTTGACTTGGCTTGACATAAACTGAATCTATCTCAACTTGATCTAACTTGCCTAGAACTAAACTAGACCTAACTTGTATCAATTCAAACTTGACACAACTCGATATGAATTAAGTCAGACCTCACTCGGACCAACCTACATTTAATTCATCTAAGTCTAATTTAGACCCAACCTAACTTGACTCAACCTAGACTCATCTCTACTAACTAAACATTGTCCTGATTAGCATAACTTTACCTAAGTCCAATTTGACTTTATCCATACTGATATTGGTTTAGAATTGAATAGAGTAGATGTTTTTCATATATATAAAGATTTTTATGGATAAATGTATTTTATTGTTTATTTGAAATAATATTTTTTATTTTAAAAAATGTTCATTCAAATGTCTACGTAGCGACTCTGACTCATGGGATTTTTATGATGGACATTTTGACTCTATGGACTTTTTCTTATATGATTTTTTTCGCCCTAGTCCCTGAGAGTGAGAGCCAAGGCATGTGAGTTGACCAAAATCAATAAAATTGAAAGAAATGTTAAAAGGTGTAGAGAAAAAAGTAGAATAACCATCATCAAGGGTTTGATGTGAGCAGGAGTGAGATCCATTGAGAAGGAAGGATCATTCTTCAATTGAAGCAAGGCATCGATGATATCCTCTTCCTTTGTAAGGTTCTTTCTTTCAGGATCAAGGTGTTCATCAATAGCATTCTGATAAAACGTATCCAACAGATTGCACATCTTCTCAAGACGACCCGTCATTCCACTGAGTTTATCAATCACTCCCCCAACCAAGGGAATATAATCTGTGTAGAAGGTGGCAGACACCAGTTCCTGTGCTTCTTTAAACAAGCCATGGAACATGCTACTCTCAATCCCTTCCTCTTCATACCTTCTTCCCAAAGCAGTTCTACACACTATAGCAGTGGTTAGACACGTTAGCAACGCATGCAAGTCTGTAACCTTGGAACAAGAAGCATGTTGCGTGATCTTTTTGACCAATCGGATAACCTCATCTTTTCTTACTGAGGAAAACATCAAGACACGCTTGAGGCTAAGGAAATGGATGATGGATAGTTTTCTGGTGTGTCTCCAGTAATCTCTATAGGGTGAAAATATCATGTCTAAGCCATTATATGAAATCTTCATGGAGCATATGAGAGAAGGTCTGCCACAGTTCTGAAGGTCATGTGTTTTCATCACCTCCTTGGCTAGTTTTGGTGAGGAAACAACAATGGCTGCCCTTGAACCCAGTTGAAGGGAAAAAATGTCACCATATTTTTTGGAGAGTTCAGAGAGTTTCAGGCAAAGAGTAGAACTCTCAAGAAGATGAAGATTTCCAATGAAGGGAAGGCCTCTAGGACCTGGTGGTAAGGTTTGCTTCTCAGATCTTTTGTGTTTTCGAAACAAGAATAGCAGCAAGATGGAAAAAGCTACAAGAACAGGTAACATATGTTGGTCCATGGACGATTACAGAAAGAGAAAACAAATAATTGCTGCAAAACGAAAGTGATATTTTCTTCTATATATATATCTAGTATGTTGCACTTCTATTAAAACAAAATAAAGAGAAAGGAAAGATATATTGTGAACCTCATTCTAGTGAAATGACGTATTAACATGTATAATAGATGTTTTGCTAACGTTTTGCGAGTTGCCTATGCATAGGATGATTTGGCAGGGAATCTTATAACATCGTTGTTTCGCTGTTCTTAAGATTTGCTTGCAAGTTTGTAATCTTATTATAATAAATATTTTGCTATCGTTTTTCCAGATGCCTGTGCAAAAGACGATATAGGATGATTTGGCAGGAATCTTATAACTTCGTTGTTTGGCAGTTTTTCAGGATATGATTGCTTGCAAGTTTGCATCTTATTACCTAATTATTTGACCTTTGCTTAATGATTTGATTTGCGTGCGATACATGGCCGACCAAGTACTAATCAATCCAAACCATCATGGAGCTGTGTACGATGAAACCTCAAATAAAATGCAAAAGAAATTAGGTAAAGAATAAACTATCATTATAAATGGGTGTAGCTAATACTTCAAGAAATAGTACTTTTTTTCTTCTTGGTAGAAAAAAATATATAATATAATGAGATAATAGAGGTACTCGAATCTTTATTAAAAAAACTATAGATACTGCAAAATGTCCTTATAACTCCTCATCAAGCTAATTTTCTTCTAAGATGATGTATGGAAGGTTCCTCTCAACGACATCATCGGGCAAAGCTATTCAGATAATTAAGATATATGTTCTATCAATCTGATCAGCCAAAAGGTAAAAGGTAACTAACACATTTCAACATGAATATTAAATATACAAATCTCTCTCAATCTACATAGACCTACATAGATTGCTTTGCTTTGTATCTGTTTACTGCTTTGTCTCTATTTACTTGTGCAAAGTTACAATATATTCTTCTTCCCTAATATGCATTTCGTGTACCCTTACCAAAATGAATTTGTGTAAACTTTAACATATGTTGCTAGGATAGGTTCCAAAAAACATATGATAGGTCCTAACATAACATAAAATCATGGTTATAACAAAGATTATTTTAACAAATAAGATCAATATCTAGGGTAGTAATGATATCAGTTGGGTTCATAGAGGGATTGATAAAGATCTAGGGTAGTAATGATATCAGTTGGGTTCATAGAGGGATTGATAAAGAAGGTGGGAGCATTTTGACCATGTGGGATAATAAGGTGTTCAAGAGTGACAAGACTGTGGAAGGAAAATGATTCGTTCTTGTTTAAGGAGTACTACAGTGAAGGTTCTTCTTATGAATATTTATACTCCTTGTTCTAATAAAGACAGTTTTGTTGTGGAAGGAAGTAGAGAAGAAGTTGGCTACCACTAGTTGCCTTACTAGATGTGTGATTGGCGACTTTAACTTGGTTAGGAATGATTCAGAAAGAAAAGGAATGAATAATGGGAAGGTGAACAGGTGTGAAATAGCCAGGTTCAATAAGTTCATTGAGAATTGTTCGTTGAAGGAGAAGGTGTCAGATCACTGTGCTTTAGTGGTTAAAAATAGTACTATTGATTGGGGCCCGAAACCTTTCAAAACGTTTGATGTGTGGCAACAAGCAGATGGATTTAAAGAGGTTGTCAGGAAAGCCTGGGATAATGTCGTGGTGTGTGGTAATAGTCTGGAAGACATTTAAAAGGTTGAAATGTGAGATCAGACATTAGAATATAGAAGTTAACTCCAACACCAAGACTAAGAAACAAGAGTTGGTCGCCCAAATAGAGGAGTTAGATAAATGTGATGATGAAGACACTTTGCAGGAAGAAAAGAGAATTTTGTGTGTGGATCTGTTAAGCCAGTTGAGAAGTTTGGAGGACAAAGAAGCAGCTTTGCTTAAGCAGAAGGTGAGGGTTCACTGGTTAAAGGAAGGGGATTCTAATTCTAAATATTTTCATTCCAAGTTGAGGTAGAGGAGGGCTAGGAACGACTTAGTGGGTATCCATATTGATGGATCTTGGTGCGAAGACCCGCAACGTGTCAAAAGTCAGGTGAAGTGGTTCTTTGAAAGAATATTTAAGGCTCCTCAGGAGTGTAAGCTTAATTTGGATGGTGTGTACTTTAGGTCTATCTCGGAGGCTGAGAATGCTTGGCTGTGTAATACTATCATTGAGGCGGAAGTGTTAGAAGTTGTGAGCCAGTGTGATAGCTCGAAATGCCCTAGTCCTGATGGGTTTAATTTCTTCTTTTTAAAGAATAATTGGGAGGTAATTGGTAATGATGTTGTCAGGGCTATCTTATACTTTCATAGCACTGGTTTTATTCCGAGAGGCTGTAATGCTTCATTTATTACATTGGTTCCTAAGAAGGATAATCCCTCTGATTTGAATGTGTTCTGACCGATCTCTTTAGTAGGGTGTGTTTACAAGATCCTTTCCAAGATATTGGCAAATAGATTGAAGAAGGTGCTTCCTAGTGTTATTGATGTGAATCAATCTGCGTTTCTTGGGGGGAGGGGTATGTTAGATAGCATTCTGGTAGCAAATGAGACAGTGGATTTCCTGAAGAAGGAGAAGAAAAGTGGAGTGTTAGTAAAAGTGGACTTTGAAAAGGCATATGACTCTGTGAAGTGGAAGTTTCTTTACTATATGTTGGGAAGATTAGGTTTTAATGTTAAATGGATAAATTGAATCAAAGCTTGTTTGGAATTGGCTTCAGTCTCTATTTTGGTAAATGGTAGTCCCACGGAAGAATTTAAGCTTAAGAGGGGACTCAGGCAAGGTGATCCGTTAGCACCATTCCTATTCATTATAGTTGCTGAGGGCCTCTCTGGGCTTATGAGGGAAGCTAAAAGTGCTAGTATGTTCAAAGGTGTGGAGGTGGGTAGCCAGACAGTGCAGGTTGACCTGTTGCAATTCGTGGATGATACGCTTTTCTTCTATAATTCTATAATCCTTCGTACCATAATGCCTTGGTTATCAAGGCTATTTTGAGATCATTTGAGCTCGTGTTTGGGCCTAGGGCTATGGGAATATCTGAGATAGATAAAATTGTGTACTCAAAATGTCTTAATAGCCAGTAGATGGACCTTCATTTTAAGTACTTAGGTATGGTTATTGGAGGAAATCCCAAGAGGTGTGAGTTTTGGAAGCCTATTGTGAATAAGATTAGATCTAGATTATCGAGATGGAAGGGTAAATTGCTCTGATGGCAGGTCGAATCTGCCTCATTAAGTCAGCTATCAGTGTTCTACCTTTGTTTTATTTCTCCTTCTTCAAAGCTCCTATCAATGTTTGTAATCAAATCAGATGTATTCAGGCTAAGTTCCTTTGGTGTTGGGGTTATGAAAGCAGAAAGATTGCCTAGGTGAAATGGAAAACAATTTGTAGTCCAGTTGAAGTTGGTGGTTTGGGTATTATTATTTTAATGATGCATTGCTCGCTAAGTGGAAATGGAGGTTGGGGGTGTCGGATGAGGGCTTGTGGAGAGATATATTAGAAGCCAGGTATGGTAACTGGAGGAATATGAGTGATACTTCAGTCCATAGAAAGGAGTCTCTATGGTGGAAGGATTTGAACAAGGCTTGTGGTAACGATCTACAAAGAAATTGGTTTGATTGCAGATTTCAGTGAAGAGTTGGGGATGGGAAGTGTGTTAAATTTTGGGAAGACAGGTTGGGTAGATGGTCTTGCTCTGAAAGAAAATTTTCCAAGGTTGTATTCAATTTCTCAGAATAAAGATAGTTTGGTATGAGATCTTGCAGAATGGTAGGATAATAGGTCTTCTCGATGTATAACTTGGAATCTGGCGTAGGGAGAGGTTTGAATGGGAAAAGAATCTAGAAGAACAAATGATAGTCATGATTTCTAATGTCAAGTGGGAGGCGAGGGGTTAAGATAGGATGGTTTGGGTGGAGGAGGATCTTCAAGAGTATACAATTAAGTCTGGTTACAATATCTTAAATTATAAGGATCTAATGCAGAATTCAAAGACTTTTCAGGCATTATGGTCTTTAAAATTTGCTCCTTCAGCGTTAATGTGTGCTTGGAGGTTACTTTTGGATAGGTTGCCAACTAGATCCAACCTAGTCAGAAAGGGTGTTCAGCTAGAGAGTGTGTAGTGCCCTTTGTGCCAAGAACATGTTGAAACTACTAAACATTTTTTTAATACCTGTAAAGTGGCAAGACAAGTATAGGATATGTGTGATAGATGGGTAGGAAACGTGGTTGTTAGACATGAGTCTACATTTGTTAATTTTTAAAGCTACTGTCTATTGAGTCAAAGGCAGAAAGTTAATAGAGTGTGGAAATAGATGTGGGTGGCTATTGTTTCAGAGATATGGAATCTTAGAATTAAAGTGGTTTTTAAAGGTGGGCTTATGGATGCTGAAGAAATATTTTGTCTAACTCAGTTAAAGGTTTGGTTCTGGTTTAAGTTTAAGTTGAAGAGAACCACTTTTTCTTACTCGGATTGGCACTTATCTCTAATGGTGTGCTTACTTGCTATGGCCTAGATTTTCATGTTAGTAAGGTGGGATTTCTAATGGAAGTCTGAGAGTGACTAGGTTTTGCAGGTTAAGTGATTAGGGAGTTGTGACCTTGCTCAACAACCCAGATTTGCTATAGTTTTCTTGGGGGTATTTGTTTCTGTAATTCTTAGGTGGTTACAGTTTCTTGTGTGGATTTTATTTGTTTATGTTTCTTCGTGCTTTTTGGTGTTCTCAAGAGAAGTGCTTAAGTATATCTAGAAAGGTGTATTTGTTTTTTTAGGCACTTATTTCTTGATGCGATATTGTGTATAAGGGTTGGAACACCCCTGAAATGTTTCTTTTATTATTCATTCGTTTTTTGTTGATAAAAAAAAATTATATAATAATCTAAGTAACTTAGTCTGACTAAAAGTGAAACACTCATTATCTGACATAGTTAAATTTTCATCCATAAAATAAGTCAAATAGCATATTTATATACCTTAAAAACAATGTTAATTATAAATAATATTAGATTACAAATTATATTGAAAAAATGACAAATAAAAAACATATAAAATAAGATAAAAAATAATAATTATTTTATGTATTATGTAATGAGTATTACTACCTACAACCTCCTAGTATCCATTAGACTTAGTCATCTAAAGCAAATTCTTTAGAAGAGTATTCTTTTTCTAAGAACAAATAAAAAAATCAATAAACTAAAAAACGCATGACAATCGTTCTTTCACATTCATGTATAAATAATATCATTTTTTTATCAATATATAAATAACATTATGTAAGAATTCTTGGAGTGAAAATATTATTTATTTTTCTAGGTTTATTTGTATTGTGAGTTGAGTGTTTTGTAAACACATATTTATAATTTTCTCATTAAAAGTTATGCGACAATCATATTGTGTAGGTATAATTGGCTAAATTTGACTACCAATTTTTTCATGTGATTATTGCCCATTTATTTTGTTTCTCATATATCTTATTATATAAAATTTGCATTATTTCCCAATAACTAACATTAGAGCCAAGTTGTTGTTATTTTTTATTATTATAAACTATCCAGAGGAAATCATATTTGAGTGTAAGCAATGGTTGTGAAGGAAGGAAAGGTAAAAATTGAGAAGCTTGATGTTGTGGACTTTGACTTTTCCTATTGTTTTGTCTTATAAGTCAAATTATGTCTAGTTCTTCATCAATTTATCAAGGTTGCACTAATACATATTGACATTGTTAGGTATAAGGAAAGTATTATCTTAACTTATCCACTAAACTATAAGTATTCTTTGAACACAATTACTCCTAGTTAAACATTAGTATTCTTGGCCCATCCATTCTTGGTTAAATCACAAGTATTGTTTTGACATAGTCATTCATAACTAAATATGAGTATTCTTTGAAACACAACCACTTTTACATAAGATCAAGTATTCTTTGGAGCACAGTCACTCATGGTTAAGCACAATTCTTTGGACCTAGTCACTCTTAATTAAAATGATTCTTTTTACATAAAGGTTATGGTATAAATGATCATGGGTTTCCCTCACTAAAAGAGAGTTCTAAAACATATTCAAGTTTTAGTACACTCTTCTAGATTGGTTTGAACACCAAAAAAAAAGTGTTCTTTGTCACAAACGGATGGCCTAAGGATTACAAAAAATAGGAAGATCTTATTTGTGGATATTGTCATAGTCGTCAACCTTTCTTCCTTAAAGAGAACTTCTTTATATATAGAGTTGAGAAGAAAAAATTGTTGTAAATCATTTTGGAGTTGTTATGAAAAACAATTTTTATTTTCATTTATCATATTTCCACATTCAACCTTCTTGTAACATTAATTGTACATCTCTTCTTTAAATAACATTTTGATACATGACATCACTTATAAGACTTGGGTCAGATAACTTTTTGCTAAAGCATAAGAAAGCAAGGACCATGTGCGGTTGAAAGTCTTTCTAGCCAGATGTCCTGACACATTAGAGAAGTTGTTGGGGTGGCCCTAAACCCTTAACTGTGTTCTTCAAAGATATGTTGAAGTTAACACTTCAGAACAAGATCTTCTTGAAATAATGAAGAAATGAGCATTCTCTATATACACAAAATAAACATTAAAATATTCTACATGTACAGTGGATGCTTAATACTATGTATTAGCATTGTATGTTGATGTGAACTTTAATAGGTTGGAAGGGTCTTAATCAACTTAAGAAATGTTTGCAAACTCAAAAGCCCCATAGAAGACATTTCATAAGAAAAAACGATGAAGAACCAAGAAAAACCCATTCGACGATATACAACATGTATTAGAAAAACAAGAACAAGTAAATGAAGGAAAGTAAAAATTGATTAAAGGAAGGAGAATGGAAGAACATGACACCTTAAATGGAGAAATCCAAAAATAATTGCAAGAAGATTCATTACTTGAGAAAACTTCTCAAGATAAGAACCAAAATAAGAGAAGAGAAAAACTCAAACTCTCACAAATGAGATTTCATTCACTTCAAGATGTCATATATTTTACAAATAAAGAAATCATCCTTATATAGATGTAGATTTTTTTCCAAAGGAAGAAGGGATAAGAAAATAGAGTTAACTTTCCTAATCAAGAGCTAACTCACTTAACTATGTTTAGCATCTTTTAATCTCTTGAAATTAGAGAGTGCATATGGTAGCTCCTAAAAATCAGAAAAGTGTAATGATTACATGTGAAAAGCAACGACTAGGAGGAGCATGTATATGTGGTGCCTGACTACGAGTTTCAAGAGTTATAAATGTGTCTTGAAAGCTTGAAGAGTTAAATGGGGAAATCCAAGTAACTCACATGCTCATGTGAGTGTCATGCTAGTTTAAAAGTTCCAAAAGACACTTCTAACTCTTTATATTTTAGACCGTGATTTCTCAAGTTGTAACCATCAAGTACTTACTTCTCTCAAGTTCCTCCTAAAAAATCTAAGAATTAGCCATAAACAATCTTCTAATATCATCTTTTATATCTCCTTTTTATTTCTTCTTTTATATCATTATTTTTGTGTCCAAGTTTTTCACTTATTAAATGAAGTTATATGAACCACCAGGTATTTTGTGTTTATAAAAAAACAAAGTTCTTGCATTTAATCTAATGATGTATAAAGGCATATTTTTTATTTTATTGTAAACACTTAATCAAAATAAACTTGGACCTGTTAAATCTCACATGAGACTGAAAATTGGTTGATATTAATTTAGTACCAACATAACTAACAAGTTATTCTTGCTTATATTAATCTTATTAATGGATCTCCAATAACAAAAATTGGATTACTATCTTTTGTTAATTTTAAAATAGATTTTTCATATTCCTTTCAATGTTTGACAAAACAATATATAGGGTTTAAGTCAAAAAGATTGACCAAATCTATAGTTAACTTTACACACAAATTTCTTTATCTTAAACAATTACTTCATGTCATAGTTTTTCAATGAAGAATATTTACCAAAACGTTTCAACCACATAGTCACATAAGTTATCATCTTAAGAGTTATAAATTCTACCTACATAAATTTTATTTCACTAATCTCCAATAACACATCACAACTAAGTGTAGTGACAAAATCACGAGTCAATTTGTCTCATTTTAACCAAAGTTTTAATTAACATCATTCTAATTTTCTAATACAATCACCTTAGAAGAATTAATTTATATAGATTATTTTGAACATTTTATATTAGTTGTATGATTGTAAATGTGGCCAATGTAAAAAATACTAAAATTTTTATATCAATTAACGTAGAAAATAAACATATCACATCTGGTTTTAAAAATTAATGTTGAATGTCCTATAATGACTCAAATATAACACAAGAATTTCTACACTAATTCTAGTCAACAACAGATGCAAAAAAATACATTTTTAATAAAAATGATTTTATTTACTATAAATATCACTTTTATAATTAGAAAATTTTGCAAATAGCAGAGTCGAATAGTTACCAAAAAAACGTCGAAAAGTAAGTCAATAAATGATAAAAAAAATAAAAGAATACTTGTAGAAAACGAATTTTTCAGTCTGTCTAATCCGCAAATGGGTGGTGTTAATACTTCTGTTCACTTTCCACGTTCATTTAATATTGACCTATATTATTATTTTATTAATATATAATATTTTATTCATATAAAAAAAGTGTCAAATGAAGGTTTTTCACAGTAGTATCAAAACTACCGTTTTCCTAAACAAATTCACTTTGTAACCCACCTTGATTTTTTTATAATATAAAGTAATATGATAATGCTCTTTTGGAGTTGTCTATCAAAATTAATGATATTTTTAAGATTTGAATTCATACCAATTCTTTGATTGTTTTTCTTTTTCAAATCAAAAAATTCTAAAACCTACACTCTTTCACTTCTAACGAAAGTAACACGCATTAAAAATATCATCTCAAAATTTTAATTAATACTACTACAACTTCCAAAACAATAATTATTCTATACAAAACAAAGATATAAACTGTGATGAAAATGAAACACATAAAGTGATGGTGGATGAGTGTGAGAGAACATTTGCTTCCAACACACCATCATTTACTTCCTCCACTCCATCATTGATAGAAAAGAACAAAAGTATCCTTCTCGATAGTTGGATTCGTCATCTGATACGGTGGTTAACCAGAGAGAGCACCGCTTTTGTTTTTGTGGGTGAGCTTTCGTCTCATTTGATCTCTTTGTTTTTATAAAATTTATTTGGGTTGGAATTTAATGAAGAATTTAGTTAAGCTTGTGTTTAGTGTTGTTAGAAAGATGATCTGCGACGGTTTAGGACGAACAGAGATGGTCTGCAATGCTCGGAAACATGAATCGAATTGCAGGTTCATGGTTGTTTTTTTCCTTGCATTCTGGAAAGGTGATTTTGAAAATCTTTCAGAAAGTCCTTTCCAAAACACAATATAACACTTTCGGAAAGCCCTTTCCTAATGCACAGTTGAAGGTAATGTGGTGTTGCTAACGGAAGGATTTTTGGAAGAAGAAAGGGGAAGGGGATGGGGTGTGCGACGTCATGCAGTGTTGGTAGTGGGATTTTTCACGGTTTGGTTTTCTCTTCTGGAATGCTCAATTTGAAAGCTATTAGTGGATTTGAAAATAACTTCTGGATTGAGTATTCTAAAAGATTAATCAAACATGAAATTCTTACAAAATGACTTGATCCAAAGTTATTTTTAGATCTGGTAAGAACTTCTGGAATGGAAATTCCAGAAGAGATGGGATGTTAGATTCCTCCTCCAGATTGATCATTCTAAAAATGTGTACCAGATCTAGAAAGGGTTTTCGAATTGAACATTCCGGAAGAGATTAGAGTGTTTCGAAACAAGCTATTCCAAAAATAAAATTTTACTTCCAGAATAGGTTATTTCAGAAGTTAAATTTAACCTTTTGGATTTGACTTCCGAAACGAAATTTGTATCCCGTAACAACCTAATCCAAAAGGTTAAATTCGATTTATAAAATGACTTGTTCTAAAAATAAACATTGAAATATAAAACCTCTTCTGGATTATATAAGGACAAACGAATCTTTTCAAAATAGGCAATTTTGAAAAAATTGAAGACGTATGAAGGTGTTGGAAGAATATACAGAGTATAGGAAGAAGTTGTCTTCAAAATGAACAAAAATGAAAAACGGAGAAAGGACAACACTGTGAAAGTAAAGAAAGATTGATTTAATATCTCAAATTAGAATATTCAACATTAATCTTTAGTAGAATCAACGTGGTATATAGATACATATTGGTTGAATTAAAAGCCAAATATAATATATGTGCCAATTATTATTTTTTTTTCAAAATATCATTGTATTATTTTTAATGATTCACTCTAATTAATAATATTTTAATTTTTCAAAAATTTATTATGCAGCAAACCTAAAATTCTAAATCCTAAAATAATATCTTATTTATAACTCACATCTCCAAAATTATATATATATATATATATATAAAGAAAAATAAAACTTATTCCGTATTATAATTGTTGTGTCACGCATTAGTAGAAAAATGATCTTCTACATCGGTTCTAAAGGACATTTTAGATTGGTTGAAAAATAGAAATCGATGTCATATACCAAGCTCAAATGGTTGAATTTGGGCAAAGAGGTGGATGCTACATCGGTTATCTTTCCCAACCGATGTATTATCCTCCAAATTTTTAAAAAAGGAGACCCTATTACATCAGTTGCTCTAGAGCAACCGATGTAATAAGGGTATACTACATCGGTTGGCCCAATAACTAACATAGTATACTTTGTTGTTGTTGGTTGTTTATTCATCAATACGACATCGGTTAAGGCCATAACCAATGTAATATGTGTTGCTTTTTTAAAAAAAAATGCGGTTTGAATTGGTTTATGTCCGTAAAACCTACAAATTTACAATAATCATTACAATATCGAACCAACCAGAATACGGTTTCTATTGAATAAAAGCAACTACAATACAATATGTTTCATAAATTACAATAGTAAATATGATGAAGTTATATCCACTTATATATATCAAGAATCAAACACCTATTATATATGTGTTGTCACATTACAATTAAAAGTAGATGGCTTACAGATTTGCTAATGGTACCACACATGACACATGTTCTATTTTCCATTTTTATTCTCCTATATTGTAAATTATCTCATGTGACCATTTTATTTATTATTATGCATGTCATGAAAAATATTGAGCTAATGATAATGTTTTCGTTTTTCAAAACACTTCATATAAAAAACCATCATGAATAGTATTTTCAATTTTTAAGTTTCCATAAATTGATTTTATTGTATAAACTTGTGTTTCATTATCTCTCCATAATCACTCATCATTTCTATCTCTATATAAAGTGGTTTCATCTACCTCTTTCATATGTTCGATCATCATAATTTTTTCACTCAAATCACTCTTCTGCAAGGCAAAATCCAACTTCACATATCTCTATTTCAATATCTGAATTTCCCTAGTGTACCTTTCTTTAAGATTGCATTTGTATACAACTTCGAATACCTCTCCTTTAATGGCATCTCCCTTATCCACTTGCTTCCAAAAACTTTATTTTATTTCCTTTATTTCATCTTATATTACTATCATACCAATATTCTTTTTATCCTTCTCCACATATTCTCATAATATCCCTCTACCGCCAAGACTTATGGTTTAAATCTTTTAACTCATCCAAAGCTCTCCATGATTGATATCTTGATTACAAGAAAATTTGGTTTTACCCACTGCTAAAATTCGTACGTAATAGCAAAAGTTTGTAGCTAAACCAAAATTACATATGGATTATCTACATTCATCACACATAGCTAACTATTACCTACGGATTTCAAAATCCGTAGGTAATTACATAAGAAAAGATTTATAAGTAATTACATACGGATTTATCCTTGCATGTGGAGAAATCTATAGGTAGTTACATAGAAAAATTCAAAGATAATTAAATATGTATTAGTTAGGCTGGCAATGCATAAAACTATATTTTTCTTATACAATCATGAACATACTTCATAATCAAATAATTTTCAACTACAGGATAAATAAGAACATGATAAAGAAATGGAATAATTCAATAAATGTGCAAAAAAGTTTCATAATTTTGATTACTTAGTGTATTCCCTTTTAGAAGCATTTCCTTCAACAAATAAAACAATTGTATGAAGTTTTTATCAGTCCATCAATTCATTGTCTTTAAACTTATCAACTATAGGACCGATGATAATCGTGTGAACTTAGTTGAACCAGAATACAACAGAGTCTCTCCATTAGCAGACATATTTTCATACATCACTTCAACAAAGGATTCTGCTCCAACATTATGGATAATGTCCTCTAATATTTCGTCCAACGTCGAATCAACAAACTGCTATATCCGACACAAACAAGGAAATATACCAATTAACCATATCACCTCCAAGTATAATTTCTTCAAAATTCATCACAAAAGAGATGTTCTCTAATTTCATAAAATGCAATGTCCTGTCACTCAAACAAGTCACATAAGGACACCTCATCCTTAATCTGTTATCACTACTGTCAACATACATTATATAAATTCTTCCATAACTCTTTTATAAGCATCATTTATACGTGCTAAATTAATCATACTCCAATCCATACATATTTTATGTATATATGTCATTAAAGTTATGTTTTGCATAATGCATGTAAGACTCGCATTTTTTATCAAGGATATAACATGTTCCATTCAAGAACTTCACTTTTATTGTAGTTTAGTACACTATAAAAAAAATTGAATTTACCTACGGAAAAAATCTGTAAATAATGACAAAAATTCGTGGATAATCAAACATTATCCACGAATTACTGACGGGTCAAAATCCATAGATAACATCATAAATTTTTTATATTATTTCTCGTTATTTATGATTAAAGTTTATACTTATTAAGATTATTTTTGTATCCTTCTACTTCTCTCATTATTTATTATTGTTAATGTTATTACAAATATTAGAAATGAATCTTTAAACATTGTGCTAGACAAACTATGTGATGATGTTATAATTATTATTATTCTTATTATGATTATATTTATGATTATGATTATTAATATTATTATTATTATTATTATTATTATTATTATTATTATTATTAAAAACAACAATAAATAGAAATAACAGTATTTATAATATCGATAAAAATAATATTAATAAGATTCATAATAATAATAATAATAATAATAATAATAGCGATATTAATAAAATTTGAAAAATTATTAATATTATTAATATTAATGATAATAATAAAAATAAAAATAAAAATTACAATGACAATAATATTATTAATAATAATATTAATAATATTTTAATATAAATATAAATAATAGTATTAATACTTAGATAATACTTACAATCTATGTTCGTGGTTAATATTAAAATATAAATCATAATAATATTAATAATAGTATTAACATGAATAATATTAATATTATTAATTATAATATAAGTTACATTGATAATATTATTAATATTTATTATCATTATTACTATTAATATTAATAATAATATGTAATAACAATATTAACAGCTTGAAATAAAAATAAATATAATATTAATATTTTTAATAATAATAATAACAAAAAAATCTTTAAAATAATAATATTTGAGGGTAATAATAATAAAAAAATAGTTTTCTGGGTAATAATTTTATATGTTATGTTGAATTTGCTTATGGATACATATCAGTAAGTAATAATTTATATGTAATGTTAATTTACCTACGGATACAGCTATATGAGTAATAATTTGTAAGTAATAATTTGTAAGTAATACTGAATTTACTTATGGATACAGATTCGTAGGTAATAAATCGTAAGTAATAATCCTTGAATAAATTCAGTTTTTTTTAATAGTAATACACGAACTTTAATCATCATATTTTATATTTCATGAAATTTAGTAATATTTTGCATTGGTAAGCTGTAACACAAAATCTCTACAATCAATTATGTACTTGAAAATCAACACAAAATTTCAATGAACCAAAATTAAGTAAAATCTATAAAGTATATAACATCCCTAAAATTTTCTTATTAATTACAATTCTTTGCTGTTTAAAAAAATTAAAATATCTAAAATATAAATTACAGGTTATTTACTAATCTAATTAATAAAAATTTATTACTATTCTTAATTGTCTAACTGGAGAAATCAAGATTCAAAACAATTATTTTGAGTACAACCTTCATAACCTTTTATAGAAATCTCGTTCCACGACAAATCAATCTATTAAATCTTAAATCAGAAACTAAGAATCTTTGGATGAACAAATCTAAAAAATTAGGCAGCACATCACTTAAAACACAAACTAACCGGAACAAAACCAAAAGCATGGTCGGCTACGGTAGTAGGACCGGTGGCAACAAAAATAGAGAGGAGGAAGGTGGAAGCAAGACCGTACAAGGAGACAAAGTTGCGGTTGCAACGACTGTGACACAACAACCAGTGGATAGAGCAGATAATGAGAGAGAAGGGCACAAAAAGTGAGAAAAGATTTCTCGATTTGGTATAAAATAAAGAAACGATGACGATTATATAAATATCTGTCATCGTCGACAGTTGTATAATAAGACCATTGTTGATTCTCTTATGTCCGGCTTTTAATGATAATTATGAGGTTAACCATCGTGAAGAAAAGTTCGGTTTACTTGATTGAGTTGTTAAACAGAAATTTTGCACCAGTATAAGAAAAATATACATGTAGCAAAAGATAAAGATAAGGAATAGAAAAATCAAACATTAAAAGAAATTGTGAGGTTAATGAGTTCTTTATGTAAGGATTAGAGGAGGGAAAAAGTAAAGTATATTGTAGAATTTTTTTTCTCTCTCTGACTGCTATGGAAATATCTTTTACGTTCTGCTTCGTTGATACATACACTGTTAACATACATTACAGTATGTAAGAAATACACATACTCTTATAATCATCCTACAATTTTTCGTACATAGCACTTCATTTCTTACAAACCCAAATTGGAGAATGATTATACGGCTTACATAAACATTAATCTTTTTCATAATTTCTGACACGATCTATAGACTGCATGACTTATCTTGTAATTAGTTTAAACATAAGATTGTCATGCAAATTCCTAATCACACATGCTTCTTAGGAACTAGGCAGAGAGGAATTTTCTTGTGTTGGACGAGTCCTGGAAGCATACGAGTGTCTATGTCTTCCCTTGTGATTCCTTGAGACATTTCCCAATCAAATGAATAGAGAAGATTAGCAAGCACAAGCTCCACTGTGATGATTCCCATGTGTATGCCAGGGCAAACCCTTCGCCCAGCACCAAATGGAATCAGCTCGAAATCATAGCCCCTAAAATCTACTTTGCTGTCAAGGAACCTCTCAGGATAAAACTCTTCTGGATCATTCCATGTTTCTGGGTCTCTATGCACTGCCCAAGCATTCACATACACCAATGTCTTCTCTGGAATTTTGTACCCTCCAATGCTACACTCTTTGATCGTTTCCCTTTGGATGAGGAGAGGTAGCGGAGGGTACAATCTTAGTGTTTCTTTTATAACAGCCCTCAGATAAGGAAGCTTTTCAATATCATCTTCCTCTATAAAATCTTTCCCTCCATACACGTATCTAATCTCCTCTTGGACCTTCTTCATCACTCTAGGGTTCTTCATCAGTGCCGTCATGGCCCAGACTACTGCAGCTGCAATGGTATCTGACCCTGCCAAAATTATATTCTGTGATATACAAAAACATGAAAGTACATTATTAGAAACTTTCATAATTTTTTTTTTTAACAGCCAAAAATAATAATAGCATTCTTGAATAGCTTCCAAAAAACTTTGATAATTTTTTTTTTTAACAGTCAGAAACTTTGATAAATAATAGTGGCAACAAAAATTATTTCATTCAGTATACAATTTAATTATTAGATGAGAAACATTTTCTGCAACAAAGAGTACCAAAACTCATATATATGTTCTACAAATCTCTTTCTGTCTTCCTTAGTTACTTCATATTTATCTTTCAACTTGTTACATACATACAAACTAACCACTCAAAAACTGTTTCCTATATTACCATCTCCCAATAAGAATGGTATATTCCCTCTTAAGTTTCCCCCCAAAATCTAACACTCTCAAGTGAGAATTGTATTCATTCTAATTATTAAAATAAATAGTATTGTTTTGATCCTAAACCGAAATTTATTCAGATTCTTCCAAATTAATGTTTTAACTATAATCAAGATCCATATGGTACTGAGGATTTTGATAGACTTTTTTTAATAATAAATAATGATATAAATATAAACACTTTAGGAGTGTTCCAATCTTATTACAAGAAGAAAATTTCCCAAAACGTACACAAATGCATGAGAAAACACACAAAGAGCAAGTTAAAACTTATAAAACACCCTCTATGCCAACTTTGGCATGTTCTTTCTTTCGAAAATAAGAGTAATAGAAAATGAGAAAATAGCTCTGAAGATGAGACGATATGCGGTGAGAACTTGAATATCCAAGACCTACTTAATTATTTAACCTCTCTTTAGACAGTCAATAGGTTGCAAAACCATTCTACAAATATTCTTTGAAACCCAATCTCCCTAAATCTTGTTCAACTCCAAGCTTTCAATTGTGCCTGTAGAAAAATCTCTACCTCATCCACCTGACCACCCTCAAAGATGACCATGTTCTTGTGCATTCAAATAGCCTTAGTAAATGCTAACCACATCCCTCTGCACACACGGTTAGCTTGTGTACTCAATCCAGTAAGATAAAAGCTAAGAAAATAACTAGCTATATTGTTACTTGTCACCAAAAACAACCCTGCCCACTTATCACACTTGACCTATAGTCTTTGTGCAACCTCACATGATAACATAATATGTTGAATAGATTTTGCATCCTTGTTGCACAAAGGACATAGATTACACGGAAGCTTAACCCCTCTCTTTTCAAGATTAATTTTAGATGGTAATCTATCTATCCAAACCCTCCAACCAAACATCTTAGTTGTTCCAGGCACTTTAACACTCCAAAGCTTTCTCAAACAATCATTTGTCGGTATATCTAAAATCGCTTTCATAGCCCAATAACAAGATTGGACTGTGTAAGTCTCAGTCTTCTCATCCACCCAATACCACCTATCAAATGAATCACCCCTCCAAACAATAGGGTTGATGATTTCCAAAAGTTGTTTTTCCAAGTCTTTCTCCCAATCAAACAGTTCCCTCCTCCACAGTATATGCCAAATGTACTCCTATGTGGTTCCGTTGCCAATCCTCAAAGTAAGGTCACAAACCAGAAAATCTTTGGTATTTGATACCTCGTATAACCTAGGAAACTTATCCTTTAGCATCTCATCTCCCACCCACCAATCTTTCCAAAATTTGATCTTATTCTCGTTACCAAGTTTCCATCTGATCCTTTGATCAAACCAATTAGATACTCCAGATACTCACAAACTTCCTAGGTCCTTCCATCAATTCGAACTTTTTCTGTCAACTGTAGAATTATTTATATTTATCCAATCACCATACCTGGATTCAATAAGGTTTCTCCATCCTCCATCATGCTCAGATCCCAACCTCCATTTCCACTTGGCTACAAGAGCAGAGTTGAAAAACTGAATGTCCCTCACTCCCAAACCACCCAACTCAATAGGAAGATAAACTTTCTCCCAACCAACCCAAGGATTTTTCACCCCTTGGAACCCCAAGCCCATAAGAACCTAGTCTAGATTGCTCTGATGGCATTACACTCCTGTTTTAAAGCCTTAAAGAAGGAAAAAAAATAGTGGCAATGCATTTAAGACTGACTTAATCAAGCAAATCCTATCTACCATAGATAAAAGTCTTCCATTCCATATCGAAAGCCTCTAATGAATTTTGTGGATAATTAGATTCCAGAATTCTTTCTTTCTATGATTACCACCAATCCTAATCCCCAAATAAATGAACGGAAGTCTCATCATACCACAGTTCAAGCAGTTGGAGAAACAATTCAAGTCTCATTCTAATATCCCCACTGCTCCTATTTTGCTTTTGTGGAAATTAACCTTCAACCCAGACACTAACTCAAAGCTACGCAAAATAGCCTTAACAACTAGAATACAACTTATTTAGGTTGACAGAAAAACACCGTATCATCTGCAAATTGTAAAAGCTTCACCTCTAACCCTTATTGCCCATAATGATCCTTTCTAGAATCCCTGTTCTAGAGGCTTCTCTCACCAACCCAGCCAACCCTTCAGACACAATCAGAAACAAAGATGGGTCAAGTGGATCACCTTGCCTCAGCCTTCTTATCGGTCTCAATTCCTTAGTTGGACTTTCATTAACCAATATCGAAACAGATACATATTTGAGACATATATTAATCCATGAAATCCACCTACAATTGAAACCTAACCTCCTCATCATATATTCTAAGAAGTCTCATTGACCGAGTCATATGCTTTTTCAAAATCAACCTTAACTATCACCCCCTTCAACCTTTCTTTCCTAATGAAATCTACTGTCTTACTCGCAATTAATACACTATCCAAAAGTCCTCTTCCACTAAGGAACACTGATTGGGTTTGATCAATGTCCAACATGTTTTTAAGTCTATTAGCAAGAATTTTAGCAATAATTTTATAAAGTCACCCCACCAAAGAGATAGGCCGAAAGTCCCTTAGCTTAGACGAATTTTGGCACTTAGGAATGAGCATGATAAATGATGCATTACACCCTCTAGGTATGAATCCAGTATAGTAGAACCATTTTACAGCTTTAACAATATCGCCCCAATAATTCCCCCATTGCTTCAAATAAAATTAAAATTAAATCCATCCGACCCCAGACTCTTTGATCCTCCACACTCTCTAACAGGCCCCAGAATTTCATCCCCACTAAACATGTTGTAAAGCATTTCATTGTTAGCTTCGCTGATACAACCAAATTGTACCCCATCTAAGTTTGCCCCATACTTGGATTGAGCTGTGAATCTACTTGCAAAGAATTGATACACTTCCTCTTTTATCAACACTGGTTCCTCACACCATTCTCCATTAATAGAATGACCTCTAATTTCATTATTTAAAAGCCTCGTTGTAGCCTAGCATGGTAAAACTTAGAGTTTGTATCACCCTTAGCCAACCACTCCGCTCTAGATTTCTGCTTCACCATTGCATTCTCCTTTTTTGCCAACTTTTTTAGGTCCTCCATTAATCCAATTCTCCTGATTCTCATTTAATCCTGTAATTCCCCATTGTCATCCACTTGATCCAAATTTTCAATTTCTTCCAAAATTGTCTGTTGGTTAGCTTTGTCTTTGTCAAACACTTGCTCCCTCTATTGTTTCAAGGTAATCTCAAGACCCTTAAGTTTAACTTTTAATATCTCAAGATTATTTCCACAATTCACGTTTTGATTGTAGTGCAAGTATATTTCCTTCCTACAACTGAAAGATCTAGCGGTAGGTTACTATCAATAAAGTTATTAAAATCATCCATTCACCAATTAGCCCTACTATGACCAATACATTGTCTTTCAAACGGGTATCTCATAGCATTAAAATCTCCTACCACGCACCAAGCTACACTTCCTTTATTTATCATAATACGACCTAAATTGTCCCACAAAACAGCTTTGTCAGTATTACATCCCGAGGAGTAAACATTAATAATTCCTACCTAAATATTTTTATCACCCCTTACTGTTTTATATTTCCCTTCAATTACTACAACCTTTTTTCCTTCTTCAGTCCTTTCGCACATGAGCACATTATGATTCCAAACAGTCATGATTCCCCCACCATCCAGATCTACACTTCTACGCACCCAGCTAACCGCATTTGATCCCCACAACATAAAACATTGTTGATTAGCCACGGTCCCCAACTTCGTTTCTTCAATACACACCACACCCTAGTTTTCCTTCCTTACCAAAGATCATAAATAGGTCCACTTTACCCCAACCTCAGCCCTTTGATATTAATACTTAACACACTCATAGCGAATCACACCTCCCTTTATTCCTAAATTCTAGCATCATTTTGGCATCCCTCTACTCCAACCAACCAAGTTTGTCAACCACACACTTTCATCCATCACACATTGAACCCCCAACCCGCTCACTATTCTCCACAAGTCCATCTCCTCACCCTTTTCAAAAGCATCTTTAAATCTTCTACTGCAATTGAGAAAGCTACTATCCGTAATTAACATAAATCGGTTAGGAGATACAGACCTTGCCTTGGTCACCGTTTCCAACACCCCATCCACCTTGACCAATTTGTATTTCCTTCGTCTGGTTGTTCTGTTGTACTCACCTTGCCAAATCATCTTTCTCATGGTTGTCATTATGCACTAAAAATAACTTTTAAACTAGTTACCAAGTTAGTTTGCCTTGAGTGATATATCTACCTTTTAAAATTAAATGTATTTATGTTTCACTAATTATTTGGATTTAAAGTATTACAATATGACAGAGTGATATTATGTGCACATTATAAGAACTAGTATACACCGTGACAAAGAATGATACATGAAGACAAAAATGTGAAAGTCATAAGTGATATGATGAAAGAGGAAGAGGATGAAAAAATGAATGAATGTAATAATGTATAGAACTGAAAATTTAATCCTTAGCCTTTGGATTAACCCAATCCGCTTCTGTATTAAGAACTTTTTTATTAATACATTAACTAAGTGGGTTGAAAAGGCCTCATTATAAGCTCCTCGTATAAATTGATTTAGGATTTGGGTCTAAGTATAAATTGATTAAGGATTTGGACCCAAGTGGGTTTAGTCCAACATAAGACTTTAATTAATTCATAAATATTTTTTATAATTGCATTATAAGATATTCTAAATTTCAAATTCATCTTCAAATATTTTACATTTTGTATAAAATGATTCTTAATTAATTTTTATTATTTGTAACTTATTTGTAAGATTATTGGGTCCAACTCAACATATGCTCAATCCAATGAGTTGGGTCCTACTCAACTAGAACTATTCTAACTTCGACCCAACCTGACCTAAATCAGACTCAATCTGACGCTAAGCTCAACCCACAAAGTTTGACTTGAGCTCAACTTATCCTAACCTGGCTAGGCCTAACTAACCGAAAAAAGGACATGTTTAACCTAAGCCTAGGCCAACTTGTCATGTGCTCGACTTGACCTGACTAGGTTGATCCACCACAACTTGGGCTTGACCTGACATTGCCTGACGTGGGTCTGACCTCAACCAGACTCATCTCAGCTTAACCTGACATCGGTCAAGGCTTGACTTGACTCAATCCGATGTGGGCCCAATTCAACTTAACATGAGGTGAACCCGATCTAACTTGACCTGACCTAGACTTGGTCCAACTAAGCTTAATTTGTTTGATATGGTCCGACTTGACCTAAGTTTGACCAGACCTACCCATAATGACCTAGGCCTGACTCAATTTGAATTGGGCTCGACCCAACTCGACTTGACCTGAACCGAACCTTACTTAACCCAATGTTGGCCGAACTCGACTTGGCCCGACATGAACCGACTCTATCTCAACTTGACCTAACTTGCCTAGAACTGGACTACACCTAACTTGTCTCAATCCGAACCTGACACAACTCGATATGACTTGAGTCAGACCTCACTCAGACTAACCTGCATTTGACTCATCTCAACCTGATCTAGATATAACCTAACTTGACCTAACCTAGGCTCATCTCGACTAGCTTGATATGGTCATGACTGGCATAACTTGACCTAGGTCCAATCCGACCTTGTCCGTACTGATCTTGGTTTGGAGTTGAATTGAGTAGATGTTTTTCATATATATAAAGATTTTTATGAATAAATGCATTTTATTTTTGATTTTAAATAAGATTTTTTTATTTTAAAAAGATGTTCATTCAAATGTCTACGGAACGGCTCTGAGTCATGGGATTTTTGTGACGGACATTTTGACCCCATGGACTTTTTCTTATATGAATTTTTTCGCCCTAGTCCCTGTGAGTGCGAACCAAGGCATGTGAGTTGGCCAAATTAAATAAAATGAAAGAAATGTTAAAAGATGAAGAGAGAAAATAGAATAACCATCATCAAGGGTTTGATGTGAGCAGGAGTGAGATCCATTGAGAAGGAAGGATCATTCTTCAATTGAAGCAAGGCATCGATGATATCCTCTTCATTTGTAAGGTTCTTTCTTTCAGGATCAAGGTGTTCATCAATAGCATTCTGACAAAACGTATCCACCAGATTGCACATCTTCTCAAGACGCCCCGTCATTCCATTGAGTTTATCAATCACTCCCCCAACCAAGGGAATATAATCTGTGTAGAAGGTGGCAGTAACCAGTTCCTGTGCTTCTTTAAACAAGCCATGGAACATGCTACTCTCAATCCCTTCCTCTTCATACCTTCTTCCCAAAGCAGTTCTACACACTATAGCAGTGGTTAGACACGTTAGCAACGCATGCAAGTCTGTAACCTTGGAACAAGAAGCATGTTGCGTGATCTTTTTGACCAATCGGATAACCTCATCTTTTCTTACTGAGGAAAACATCAAGACACGCTTGAGGCTAAGGAAATGGATGATGGATAGTTTTCTGGTGTGTCTCCAGTAATCTCTATAGGGTGAAAATATCATGTCTAAGCCATTATATGAAATCTTCATGGAGCATATGAGAGAAGGTCTGCCACAGTTCTGAAGGTCATGTGTTTTCATCACCTCCTTGGCTAGTTTTGGTGAGGAAACAACAATGGCTGCCCTTGAACCCAGTTGAAGGGAAAAAATGTCACCATATTTTTTGGAGAGTTCAGAGAGTTTCAGGCAAAGAGTAGAACTCTCAAGAAGATGAAGATTTCCAATGAAGGGAAGGCCTCTAGGACCTGGTGGTAAGGTTTGCTTCTCAGATCTTTTGTGTTTTCGAAACAAGAATAGCAGCAAGATGGAAAAAGCTACAAGAACAGGTAACATATGTTGGTCCATGGACGATTACAGAAAAGAGAAAACATATAATTACCGCAAAACGAAAGTGATATTTTCTTACATACATATCAAGTATGCAGCACTTTTATTGAAACAAAATAAAGAGAAAGGAAAGGTATATTGTGAACCTCATTCTAGTGAAATGACGTACTACAGTGTATAATAGATATTTTGCTATAACATCGTTGTGTCGCTGTTCTTAAGATTTTGCTTGCAAGTTTGTAATCTTACTATAATAAATGTTTTGCTAACGTTTTGCGAGATGCCTGTGCAAAAGACGATATAGGATGATTTGGCAGGAATCTTATAACTTCGTTGCTTGGCAGTTTCTTAAGATTTGTTTGCTTGCAAGTTTGTAACTTATTACCTAATTATTTGACCTTTACTTAATGATTTGATTCGCGTCTGAGACATGACCAACCAAGTACTAATCAATCCAAACCATGGAACTGTGTACAATAAAACCGATACAAAAGAAATTAGGTAAAGAGTAAAATCATTATAAATGTTGTGTAGCTAATACTTAAAGAAACAGTACTTTTTTTTCTTGGAAAGAAAAAATATATAATATAATGGGAATATTAAGAGTGTCCCAACTCTTATAAAAAAAACTACTGCATAGATACAACAAAATGTCCCTCTTGTAACTTCCCATCAAGCTAATTTTCCTCTAAGATCATGTATGGAAAGTTCCTCTCAACAACATTATCATCAGACAAAGCTATTAAGATGATTAAAACATATGTTTTATCAATCTCATCAGCCTAAAAGTAAAAGGTGGGTAAAACATTTCAACATAAATATTAGATATACAAATCTCTCTCAACCTACAGAGATTGTTTTATCTCTATTCACTTGTATAGAGTTACAAGATATTCTCCTTCCCTACTACGTATTTTGTGTACCCTTCGTGTACCCTTACTAACATGAATTTGTGTAGGCTTTAATAATATATACTGCTAAGACAGGTTCAAAAAACATATCCCTAACATAAAATCATGGTTATAATAAAGATTGTTTTAACAAATACAATCAATATATGCCTCCACCCAAATAGGGCTTATTGTAATGGATCATCATATAATAATCTAAATAACCTAGTACGAGTAAACATTAAACACTCATCATCTAACATATAGAATAGTTAAATTTCCAATGCATAAAATAAGTCACATAGCAGATTTATATACCGTATAAACAATGTAATTACAAATAATATTATATTACAAATTACATCAAAGAAAATGACAAATAAAAAACCTGTAAAATAAGATAAAAATAATAATTATTTCATGTATTATGTAATAAGTATTACTACCTACAACATTCTAGTAGTTTGTACCCATTGGACTCAGTCATGTAAAGCAAATTCAATAAAAGAGTATTCTTTTTCTAATAACAAATAGAAAACCCAATAAATTAAAAAAGACATGAAAATCGTTCTTTCGCGTTCATATATTAATAATGTCACTTTTTTATCGATATATTATGTTATAACTATTTAAGATATTTTCAACAACAAAGAAAATAGTGTGAGAGAGAATTCTTGATGAGAAAATATTATTTATGTTTTCTAAGTTTATTTGGATTATGAATTGAGTGTTTTGTAAACACATATTTATAATTTTCTCTTCAATAAAAGTTATGCGTGAATAGATTGTGTAGGCATATATAATTGGTTAAATTTCAGTTATCAATTTTTTCATGTAATTATTGCTTATTTATTTTGTTTCTCACAAATCTTATTATATAAGATTTGTGTTATTTTTCAGTAACTAATATTAGAGACAAGTTATTGCTATTTTTTATTATTATAAACTCATTTATTCTTTATTAAGTTAAATGGATTAGTATGGGAATTAAAAAAATGTTAGACATGTTATTGGCATAACAAAGAACTTAATCTCAATAGGTTAGTTCATCAAGAGTCTTCTATGGACATTATTGGAAATTTTTAATGGGTACAATGGCATTCGCTAGTGGTAAAAAGAGTGGTACTCTATAAAAGACTATGGAAGTATGTGATTTGACTGTAGTTGCAACAAATGAAAATTTCAATCTATCACATTAAATGTTAAGGCATATGAGTGACAAAAAGACGAAGATCAAGCACTCAAAGGATAAACTATCAGGTCTTGGATAAGTAGAAATTAACATGTGTGAAGATTGTATGCTTAGAAAGCATAAATGAGTTAGTTTTCAGACAAGTGGAAGAACCTCAAAGAATAATAGACTTGATCTTGTTCACTCTAATGTTTAGGATCCTATGACTATTTCATCCACTGGTGAAAAATAATATTTAATTAATTTTTATAGATAATCACTCTAGGAAGTTATGGGCTTACCTTATAAAATACAAGTCAAAAGTATTTGAGACTTTCAAGATTTGGAAAGTCATGATAAAAAATGAGACAGGATTGAAGATCAAAATATTTAAAATTGGCAATAGATTTAAAAAGTTATACCATGAGACCTGAATAGAGATACTTATGTCAGGTACACCTCAACATAACAGTGTAGTTGAGCATATGAATCGAACATTGACTAAAAGAGTTAGAAGCTTACATTTGTAGTCAGACTTACCAAAGCAATTTTGGGCAAAACCAATCAACAAAGCTTCATTAGTATCATTGGAGCATAAAATACCAAAAGAGATACAAAGTAGAAAAGGGTAAAACTCTCCCATCTTAGAGTTTTTGGTTGTGTATCATATCAAGGTAGGAATAAACTTGATCATAAATCAAAGAAATACACTTTTATCAATTATCGTGAGGATGAGTTTGACTATCATTTATGGGATAATGAAAACAAAATGATAGTTCGTAGTGCAGATGTGATCTTTAATAGTAAAAGTGGTGTACAAGGATAGGGACAACACATACACCAACAACTTAAAAGAGAGTGGCCCATGTATGTAGAAGTCGATTGGTGTCTTAGAAAATCCTATAATTGATCCTCAGCTAGAGAAATTAATTTAAAATAATAATAACCTTAACACGCTAGAGCCTTCTACTTCAAGTCTTGTTTTAGGAAGCTCTTCTCTACTCATATGCCTAATTGGAAATACATGAATTACATATTGTTAATTGATAAAGAAGAGCTTAAAAACTATGAGGAAGCATACTAGACTTTAGATGCTAGTAAGTGGGACCTTGTCATGAAAGATGAGATGAAGTCTTTAGTATCAAATTATATGAAAACAAGCTAAATATATAAGAAGGGAGGGTTGAATTGTGTATTTAAAATTTTCTAAAAGTTTTTACAAAGCTTCATCTGATAAATGTGAACAAACAAAGTTTAAATTTAATACAAGACAGACACAATGTTAAGCAAGTTTTTTAAAGAATTGTGTCTAATAAAGAGTTGTCAAATGTAATTTCAAACTAACAAATGCATTAAAATACTTTTCAAAGATCATTTTCGCAATTCTCTCATTCTTGGATAATTACATATAAATAGCATTTAATATAAAAAAATAAAAGTTAATAGAAATTTACAAAAGGTGTTTTTATATTGTTTTGTCTTATAACTTAGATTATGTCTAGTTCTTTATCAACATATCAAGGTTGCACTGATGCATACTAACATTGCTAGGTATAAGAAAAGTATTATTTTAACTCATCCACTAAACTACAAGTATTCTTTGAACACAATCGCTCTTAGTTAAACACTAGTATTCTTTATCCATTCACTATTTGTTAAACCACAAGTATTGTTTGGATATAGTCATTCCTATTTAAATATGAGTATTATTTGAAACACAATCACTCATGATTAAGCACGAGTATTCTTTGGACCAAGACACTCTTAATTAAAATGATTTTTTTACATAAAGGTTATAGTCTAAACGATCATGGGTTTCACTCACTAAAAGAGAGTTAACATCCTAAAAAAGATACAAGTTTGAGTATACTCTTCTAGATTGGTATGAACACAAAAAAAAAAGTGTTCTTTCTCACAAATAAAATGCCTAAGGATTACTAAAGATAAGAAGATCTTGTTTGTGGATATTGTCGTTATCATCAACCTTTCTTCCTTGACGAGTACTTCTTTATATATAGAGTTGAGAAGAAAAAACTGTTGCGAATCATTTTGGAGTTGTTATGAAAAATAGAAGTTTTCTTTTCATTTATCATATTTCCACGTTTAAGATATGAGATGCATTAAATATTCTTCTTGTAGCACATATCTTGTTAAAGTAACATATACACAACATCACTTATTAGACCTAGGTTAGATATCTTTTCCTTAAAGCATAGTAAAGCAAGGACCATATATGGCTGAAAGTCTTTTCAGCACAGACGTCCGGACACATTAGAAAAGTTGTTGGCGTGGAGCAACCTTAAATGTGTACTTTAAAGAGATTTTGAACACTTCAAAACAAGATCTTCTTGAAATAAGGAAGTGAGCATTATCTGTATATAAAAAATAAACATTAAAATATTCTACATATACAATGGACACTTAATATTATATATTAGCATTGTACATTGATATGAACCTTAATAGGTTGGAATGATCTTGATCAACTCAAAAACCCATGGAAGACATTTCATTAGCAAAAACAATGAAGAACCAAGAAAAACTCATTTGACAATGTACAAAATGTATTAGAAAAACAATAACAAGTAAAGGAAGGAAAGTAAAAATGGATTAAAGGAAGGAGAATGGAAGAGCACACCACCTTGAATGGAGAAATCCAAGGATAATTGTAGGAGGATTCACTACTTGAAGAAACTTTTCAAGATAAGAACCAAAAAAAAAAAAGAACTCAAACTCTCACAAGTTCTCACAAATGAGATTTCATTCACTTCAAGATGTCATATATATTTTACAAAGAGAAAAAGCATCCTTATATAGATGTAGATATCATCTAAAGGAAGATGGATAAGAATTTGAGTTAACTTTCCTAATCAAGATTTAACTCACTTAACTATGTTTGACATCTTTTAATTCCTTAAAATTAGGAAGCATACACGGTAGCTCCTAAAAACCAAGAAAATGTAATTATTACATGTGAAAAGCAATGACCACTAGGAGGAGCACATACATGTCACGCCTAACCAAGAGTTCCAAGAGTCATAAATGTGTTTTGAAAGCTTGAAGAGTCAAATGGAAAAATTAAGTAACCTATGTGTTTATGTGAGTGTGATGATAGTTTAAAAGTTCCAAAAAATACTTCTAACTCTACATTTTAGACTATGGTATCTCAAGTTATAACCATCAAGTACTTACCTCTCTCAAGTTCCTCCTAAAATCTAAGAACTAGTCGTAAACAATCTTCTAATATCATCTTTGATATCTCCTTTTTATGTCTTCTTCTATATCTTTATTTGTCATGCTAATTTTATTTATTCTTCTTATCTCCTCTTCTCTTTCTTCAAAAAGTTCTTCCTTATACTTATTTATATCATATGTTCAAGTTTTTCGCTTATTAGATGAAGTTATACAAATCACAATGTATTTTGTGTTTATTAAACATGTGAAGTACTTGCTTCTAATCTAATGGTTTATAAAGACATATTTTTTACTTTATTATAAGCACTTAATCAAAGTAAATTTGGGATTTGTTAGATTTTGTTCTAACAAATCAGACATGAAACTGAAAATTAGTTGACGATAATTTAGTATCAGCAAAAGTAATCTTGTTTGTATTAATCTTATTCATAACCTTTCCAATAACGAAAATTAGGTTACTATCATTTATTTTTTCAAAATTGAATTGACATATTTTAACAATATATAGAATTTAAGTCAGAAGGATTGACCAAATCCATAGTTAACTTCACACACTAATTTCTCTATCTTAAACAATGTCATAGTTATTCGAGTTAAGTTCAATATAATCACGTAAATTGTTATCTCAAGAGTCTTAAACTCTACCAACATAATTTTTATTTCACTATCTCAAATAATACATCACAACTAGTGTAATGACAAAATCATGAGTAAATTTGTCTCACTTTAACTAAAATTTTAATTAACATATAATTGTAATTATATAATTGTATTTTTTTTAATACAATCACCTTAAAAGAATCACTTCATATAAGTTATTTGGAACATTTTATCTCAATTAACTCTAAATGTAATTAATGTAAAAGGTAGTGAAATTTTTACATCAATTAATAATTGATGTAAAAAGTAGACATATTTGTTTTTAGAAATTAATGTTAAATGTTCCGTAATAACTCATATAATAGAACGAAACTATTTCTACACTAATTTTGGTCAACAACAGATATATAGAAAGTGCACCTTTATTTGTTTACTATAAATCTCACTTGTATAATTAAAAAAATTTGCATGTAGCAGAGTCCAATAGATACCAAAAACTTAGAAAAGTAAGTCAATAAATGATAAAAATAAAATAAAAATACTTTTAGAAAATGAAATTTTCCTCAAGTTCTAAGTCTGTCCAATCCGCAAAGTCACTTTTTAACCCCACCTCAATTTTTCTATATTATAAAAAATATGATAATGCTTTTTGGAGTTGTCTATCAAAATTAATGATATCAAATTTTTTTTTCAAATATCAAGAAATTCTAAAACCTACACTCTTTCACTTGTAACGAAAGTAACATCTTATTCAACTACTACAGGTATTAAAAATATCATCTCAAAATTTTAATTAATACTACTACAACTACCATAACTACAATTATTATATACAAAACGAAGATATAAAATGTGTTCCCTGATAATGAAAATGGGACACATAAAGTGATGGTGGATGACTGTGACAGTGAAGAGTAACTTGCAGAGAGACCAGCCCGTGAATTCACAGTGACATATTCAAAATGAACAAAAAAGGACGGAGGAAGGACAACACTGTGAAAGTGAATGAAAAAAAAAAAAAAAAAAAAAAAAAAAAAAAAAAAAAAAGACGGAGGAAGAACAACAATGTGAAAGTGAAGAAAGGAATAAAGATTGCTTTAGTATCTCAAATTAGAATATACAACATTGATTTTTAGTGGAATCCACGTTATACATGCAATGGAGATGTAAGTTATAAATCTTTAATGTAAGTTATTAATTTTTGAAAAATAAGAATATTATCAATTAAAGTGAGTTATTAAAAATAATACAATAATATTTTGAAAAAAAATTAATAGACACATATTATATATATAACAAGAAAAATAAAAATTATTCTATATTATTATTATTGTAGCTCCATTTAGAAATATCATATTACAATCACCAATTCTATTTGGGGGTTTCAAGAGAAGAAGTTTAATAAAAAAATTATAACTTAATTATTTTGGGTTTAAGTTTTGAGTATGCACGAACTGTTATATTAAATAATTTGAATGATATTTTTTTTATCTATAATAATTTTGTAGTAAGATTAGTTTGATTGAAATACAGTACATTTTTACCAAAAAGATTAAATAAAAGTGTTCAGACATGACATATAAAAAAATGAAGTGTTTTGTACGAAAAAAATATAGCTTAATGTCCAATAATTCTAATTTTGAATAGTTCTTAAATTAAATAATAAGAATTTGCTTCCCATAATAGATTTTATCTTGTTAAAGCATATTGTTTATCAAATATACTAATTAAGTTTCTACCAATATTGATTATATATATATATATATATATATATATATATATATATATATATATCTATTTATATATA